>JAAUXU010014855.1_pt1 | contig 95024 bp, 80 predicted proteins | sample 7278151 | NCBI WGS metagenome assembly JAAUXU01 (sample SAMN14350113, study PRJNA611818) | marine sediment metagenome | isolation source: surface marine sediment (1.8m) | place: French Polynesia: Moorea | collected 2018-08 | reverse complement strand
TGCAGCCCTTATTTAAAGAAACCGGCCACAAAATTGTTGATTGATCCTTGATGCTGATATAATTCCTCATCCCAAACCGCTTGTGAAAATGTCAAAGCTCAATGTGACCTCGAAAAGGCCCACCCTAGTGTGTACATGATGCAATTAGTGCAGCACACGGGCATGAATTTACAGAGGAGCGGCTACGGTGCCTAGTTTAGCGAACATTACCGGTACTTCCAAAGGTCTCTTCTCTCGACGGAGCCGCAGCCGAAGAGACAGAGTGACAGTAAAACTTTTGAAAATAACACTGCAGCCGAGTCTTTTCCCTCCGCATAACTAGGTAAAGGTTGCCATATGCACAGTCGACAAGAAAAGTTAAGTGACCATGGCCTTCCCATGAAAGTTTCAGAACGGAATTGTGCGTGTTTCCTCTTTCTTATTAGGCTGCTGATGGACGTACGTATGCGTATGCTGTAGGTACCAGTTCAGCACTCCGTGCGAGTCGTTGTTGCTGTTCTGCTCCGGCAGATCGAAGACCAATGACTGTTCTGCATGTCGTCCTTTTTTGTCTACGCGTCTCACACACGTCCTACTCACACTCTCGTGATCACGCGTGATCACACCTCGTCAATCTGCAATGACGACGTACTCAAACAGAGAAATCTCCATAAGTCATGGTGCAGGCACAACTCAGTGAGGTGCGGGAGAAGAGTGGGACAATGTCGAAAAACCTACGTGTCTTCCATGGAAGAGGGAGAAAACGTTTACGGCTAATGAACATGGGGCCTTCTGGGTTCTGGCCAAAAAATTGCGTGCTTTTCATCCCGTCTGGAAGGGTAGGGCAAAGATGGCAATCGAGATTAGCGGACTGACTGCATGGACGTGCACGTGGCTTTCAACATTATCGTTACGAAGTAGGCGCAAAGCAGTTCCAGGAGGTTTGAGTTTCGGAAGACTGAGTTCCAGAAGTTTGGGTTGCGTGAGGAATTTCCGTTTTTTCTGTCAGTGAGCAAATTCTAACCGCAGTTCTGGAATCTAAGTATTGTGCTTCCAGGCAGATGTAAGAAATGGTTCACCAAGTGCAGCTGAGGCCGTGATTCCCTTATCCCTGGGCGCCCGATGTTTCCGGCCGAGTTGTGGCCCACCATTTGGTTCTTGGTCAGCGGGAAAGGCCGATCAGCAGGACCCTGGGGGGTAACTTCCTCCATGAGGTTGGTGATTCAAGTCCATCGAGGGCAGCGACTTTTACTAAGCGCCCTTTTTTGGTGACGCAACATTTTCATTCGGAACTGTCAGTTATGATACTACATGAATTGCATGGGCTGATTGAACAAGTCTTTTCTCTCGTAGCAGACCTGAGACTCGTCTGTCTCTTCGGGGAGCATGTCCGAGATCGCTAAACTGATAGCGACAAAACTGTACATGGCGGCGTAGGGGCACGTTTACATGCAGCTGTAGGGATTGGACCCCCACCCATCCGTGTTCAGAGTTGAGTCCAGAGAATGCACTTGAGGAATCATTTGGCAACGGGCTGAAAGTATCCGGATCTGGCCAGGATTTCTTTGCTCGAATGAAACTACGTTTGAAGCAGGATGAGAATATCCGAGTAGTTACGTACTTCCTCCAAATCAAACATTCCTTAATGATATCTCACACAGACCTTCATTTGGACAAGAAGGCTGGTGGCTCTAAGGAAATGTTGTAATTACTCTCTCAGCATGCGACGTGTCCTAATTGTGGTTCCCAGAGTACCAAAAGTGTGGTGGCATTCATTTTTTTGAGCACCCCAACCGAAGCCACCCCCAGGTGATGCTGATTCAGAATGCATACCTGCATGTGAACCTGAGGGTGTAGGGAAAGTATATGGGCGTGAAAAGGGGACATAGCAAGTTTTACGTAAGGCTGCTTCAATCATTTCCTCCGAAGTTTGATTTTTTTAAATGGGCTAAGGTTTATTTGTCATCTAATGAAAGAAAGTAACCATCTGCCATCGCAGTCTGCTGGGAAAATGAACGTTTGCAAATTATATCTATCTGCAGCCTTTTTTGGCACCGTTCTTTGCACTGTGGCCCGACTTTGCTCCTACGTCATAGACATAGAGTGAAAACAGAGCTGATTTTTACTGCGCCCGTGAGCTCGGAGCTCGGAGCTCCGCGCTCTAGGGATAGGCTTCAAGCTGTCGATTCGACTTGAGCTGACATCTCTCAACTTGAGTCAAGTCAAACTCGCAAAAAGGCAGCTCGGATCAACCCAGTTGATTTTTCTAGCCAAGTAGGATGGCACATGGTTACTTCAGATAAATAAAATATTAATAAGTAAATAAGTAAAGCAAAAAAAGCCCCACTTCAGAAATTAAGCTTGAGAATTTGTTTCTCTCGCGGTATATGCAGTCTAGTGTCTCCAAATTGTGAGAGGAAATTTATCCAATCTGGACCACCATCCCCACATACCTAGGTTAAATTGTCCTGTCAATTTCCTTACTCTTCTTGGCTCTTCTGTTTCTTCATGAAAATTTATTCCATAAAACCACACTTTCGAGAACCCAACCCTCAAGAAGAACCTGGTCAAGACCTGGGACTCCATCACTGCTGAAGAGACTCGCGTATGCATCTCCTCTACTCTCAGAAGGTGTCAAGCTGTTGTGAAGGCCAAGGGTGGCCGCATTGAGATTTCATTGTAATGTGCTGTCAATGACATTCAAGGCTATCGCTGTCTTGTAAAATTAATAATTTAAAAGAATAAATATTATCATTCATGAGTCTAAATGTCAGTCAAATTTAGCTCGACTAGTCTGTACTGGGAAGTGCCGAAGTGTAACAAGTTTTGGGCCTTTTCTACTACGTGAATGTGTCCCAATTTCAATGTTCTTGTAATCCACTTGTATTAGAGAACGCGTCAAATTCGTCCCATAAAAGCCAGTTTGCAACAATTGACCTTAAAGACATAGTAAAAAATCTTGGTCTTATTCACTCACAACTCTTGCCGGTGATGAGGTATCCCAAAAATATGCCCGAAACTCTTTCCAGTTCTGCAGAGACACCCTGTAGATTAGTAAAACAAAGCATGGAGCAAAAATGGCTCTTTGGGGCCCCTTTCTAGGAGCCCCAAAGTAAGGGGGATTACTTTAGGGGAGTGCCTGATGGAGCACGTTCGTGTACGCGTACGTGCGTGCGTGCCACTGGTGGGGGATCCACACAGAAAACCGAGTCAACCTTCCAAGAAGCTTTCATTTCAAATCTCACTTTCTAGGAGAAACGATCCCACACTAACTTGAGCACACTCGGGCTCCGTGAAATGTGCGAACGACGACTTTCTCCCCAGATGGGGCTTCATTCCCAAAAATTTGCTTTCAAGATGTTTACTTACTGGACATTTGGGTTCACTGAGCCAATGTTCTGAAAACCCAAACTTGCGTACGGAAACTTGTGTGGAAAGCAAACTGACAGCACCCAACGTGTCGAGTTACGACGCAGGTGGACCGGAGGAGTAACTAATTTGGCGAGTTATGGCTGGGGTAGCTCTTGACTCGTGTAGGGCTTTCCAAACCACTGTTTCTTATTCCCAAGTGCATTAAGTGAGGGGTTGGCTGCTTAATGGCAAGACCAGGGGGGAGTGCAAGTGTACGAACCAGGCTGAGCCCAACTCTACAGCACTAAATGAAATTTATGTCCCCACAGTGTCTGACGAACGAAGGCTACTTCAAGCTGCAACACAGACACAACAAGGCTCGTGCGTGCATAGAGAGTTGCCCCAGCTCTTTCTGCTACCTCGCTCTCTGTCATACACATGATGACACTTGGAATGATACTTGGGGGTTGGTTTTTTCCTCCGCCAACTTTCTCTGCGTGCTATGCAAAGGTGGAAGGGCAGGGCAGAACTACTATAGAGGAACTCAACCGAAGAAAGCTGAAAACAAATAGTCGCAAGGGTTCGCGCATGTCGAGGGACCATGTGCTACATACAATGTGTAGGCGTACATCATTTGAGGCCCTGCCTGCCGTGCGGGTCATACAAAAAGTCCCGGACAAGGACGATCCGTCGGCCGTCTGGAACGTGGTATGGAGATCAACCAAGGGCGTGCTTGGGTGCGTCCCGGCTGAAATCTGCTACTCGTGGCCTCCACATGGCAGATGTGGTCATTTGACCAAACACACAAAGGTTCTGCGCAATTTTCCACCGCTTTCGGACTTTTTGACTCACACAGCAAATGCAGAGGAAAAAAGAAAGGCTAATTTGAAATCTGGAAGCTCAAGGCTATATGGAAAGAGCAAGGTAGCGCATACAAGCATTAGTGACCTGGACAACGCCTAGCCCTTGACTTTCAGACCAGGCAGTTCGTAGCCTTCGTTGTCTAGAAAGTTTGGAGTCATTTCTTTGTGAGGATACAAATCACTGCTAAGTTCTCTGTTCTCGGTGCTCCATCGTGCACCCAATGTTGTGGTAGAGTTATATGTGCATAATATGTGCACATACGAATTTGCTATGACAAAGGAAATAGTAAATCGAGGTTTGGTGAACTTTGATCTTGCCCAGACAGAAATTGAATATAACGTGACGGCAGCCTTTGAAGACGTCCAACAACCATCCAAGACATTGGCAAAGGCATTAAGAAACGTCTCCAGACCACAGAAAGGTGAGAAAACAAGCGAGAAGTGACGCAGTTGTCTTATTCCACTGAGTCACTTACAAATTGACTTGCAAGCAACAATAGACAGTCACTTACAGTTGTACCTCTGTAGTCTGTCCTTCCATAATAACCCGTGTGCATTGAACAGACGAGGACGGCCCTAGTAATAACAGCACCTCCTCAAGTCATTGGCCAGAGTTGGGCCTGACTTTACAAGACTGGACCATACTGTTATGCGGGGTAGTTGCCTTTTGGATCCTGCTCTCCTTTGCTCTGGCCTACTTCTTGGGACCAGACTTTGTCACGTGTTATCTGTGCGAGAAGCAGGTAATGAGCATCGTCTTCTGGGGTGAGTGTTTGCAGGTGGACATGCAGCTAAGAGAGTCTGTATTGTTTATGTAAAGGTGCCCAGGTCATATTGGCTCAGCGGAGAGCACCGGTCAGAATGTGCAAAGGTCAACGAGGCATTTCTCGACAAGTTGCCAGGTGAGGAAAAGAGTCACTACTTTGGTGAGGGTGCAATCCACACCTACATGTACAACGGTTGATTCAGTTCCAGCGTATCCCACGAAGTGTCCGGTTTGTTTCAAACCATTCCGGCTTTGGCCCAAGTCTCTGGGACCTCCAGAATTTGTTTGCTCCAGTAGAAACAAGTGCCAGGCAAGAGGACGAGGAGAAGGAAAAGATAAAGAAAAGAAACCTCCCCCAAACCCACCCTTGTCCTTCTCTAGGCGTTGACCAGCGACGGTCGCTTCAAAAAGCCCTGTCGCAACAATGGCGACAATCGACTCAACTGCTACAACTGCGACATCGACTTCTGCGCCGACTGTGCCAGCGGCGTCGTCGTCAGCAGGGTCAGCTATGAGCACAACAACGTCACCGGCAGTAGGAGGCGAAGCAGGAGCAACAGCAGAAAGTTCATGAGCAGAGGTGACTACTTGTGCTGTGCGCATGACAGCGCACACGTGACACACGCCTTCACTGTCGGCACCACCATTGCAGAATTCCGTGTGGCGAGTCATCCACAGGGCAGGAGGAGCATCTGGATGATAGGAAGCGTCGGCGACGAGCCAGAGGCTGGTCAGGGAGACTTCTTAAGAAGAGAATCATCAGAAGTGTAACAGCGGTGGCAATCGCTTTATGACACCATGATAGATCGACGCTCAACATGTCCACCTGCCACCTACTGTACCCTTACTCTTACGTGCAGTGCTGCTGTGAGGACTCCTCAGTCTAAGACAGCTCAATATCGGCATGCCTGTGGCCACTGCAGCTAGGAAAAGTTGAATCACGGGAGCTACATGCATTAACGCTACTTCGGCGTGCACGCGGGTCCAGGACACACCGTGGCAGACGCAAAACGAACGAGCACCCTGCAACCGGAGGGGCGTTTTAGATATACAGGTTTTGCCGAATTAGGTTGCGAATGTTCCGTATTTCTAAGTTTACCAGCGCTCACGCTCTACCCACATCGTTGGGTGGGGAGGGAGAAAAATTGCGAAAAAGCTTGAGGTCGGCCGCGCAAAAGCTGGTAAAGCTGGAAATCGGCCGCGCAAAAGCTGGAAATCGGCCGCGGACAGACGGCGGACAGACGGCCCTTGCGCTTTATACATTAGATTGCAAACAGTTTCCAGAGTCTTCCAGATCGTTTGTTTTCTTCATGCGTCTCAATAAAATACTCAGATAGTTCACTCGCAGAAACCATCATGAAAGAAGTTTGGTATTGAGACTGCTTCGACCGGCGACACCACTCAGAAATAGACGCAGATCGTCTTGGTCCCCAGCGCTGACAACAGAGCTTTCACAAGGTTGTGGCAACTCTTGTCTTGACATGCGACTTCTCCCTCTCGTCCTGGTGCCGAAAGGACCTGTTTGTGCGATAGTGGCTGCTGTCATGCAGGTATCTGGAGTTGAAGGATCAGCTATTGAGCAACAAGACAATCATGTCAAAGCCACAAAGACATTTAATGTGCTTGTCACACACAGACTTTTTACAGTCACAACTGTAAGCGGGTGTGGTCACATGAATGTATAAGTTAATGCAGCAAAAAGAGAGCGAGACAAAGCACACGTGTTCTCACAGCTATGATGGTTTCCGCCCTCTCTGAATACTTTTCTCCTGTCCAGAAGGTCAAACTCTCTAGAGCAGAGTTGAAAGCTCGCTCATAATGAGCTGTAAACGTACCACGACGGGAAAGCGAGTCTTAGTACATGCATGTTCTTAGTACTAGTGATTTGACTAAGGGAAGTTGTTGTGTCCACCTTGTATTAGCATTCGTTCACGCTGGAGAGTTGGGATGATGCCGCCGACAATGCGGCCTTGCTCATGCTCCTCCTGAGCTTCATCTCCTTAATCTCGCTGAAGGACAAAAGTACATTCATTGAGCGTGCTTGTAATTGCAAGCTACAAGTCCTTACACTTGCATACCGTTCAGAAGACAGTAACTTGAGTAACAATTTAGTGGGCCGGCAGCAAATTAGAGACGACAACTTTTGTTTGCCTTTTCAGAACTTCAGCTGATTGGGGGTGTCTGTGGTCTTGAGTGACCCCGCATGCGGTTGTGGCTCTTATAGGAACACCCATGATGTTGAGGGTGCCATCGCCCTTGTCAAGAGGGAAAACAGCTCATTCGTCAGCAAAGTGGTCAAAGTGGTGCGATGCGATGCGGTGCGATTGCACCGGCCTCCTGGCCGGTGCAATCGCATCATCATTACTGATGTTGTAAGTGCTTGTGCTGGCAATTCACTTAAACGGGTAAAAAAGTGACTTATCCACGTGTATGAACATCAGGAGAACGACAACCTGTACGTCGTCATGCAGGACGACGCGTCTGAGCGGGAAGCGCACATTCCTGTAGCGTTCTGATTGGGGAAGAATGGGTAAAGTCAATCCGCAATAAGTCAATAAGCCAGCGTGCGCGACACCTTTTTCTATTCTTGCAGTCATGTGGTGCGACACATGCTGTACAAGCTTCAACTCATATCCCTGTCAACATCTCTAACATCGGAATCCACAGGCTCAAGCACCTTGGATGGTGTGGTAGCCATAAAAATTTTGCTCAAGACGACAGCAGACGAACTTGAAGTTCTTCTGTCATGACTACGACATCAAGGGGCATTTTCGATCTAGCTCAGTTTGACAATGACTGTAGCAGTTTCTCCGTCACAGTTGAGATCAATCCTTCCAGCAGTCTGGAACGAGATCCTGTTTGAACAGACGCACATGGTAGGTATATTCGCCATTCATTGATAAGATATGAGAAGGCTACTCGCGTGTCTCTCTGTGATAAGATATATGCCGAATGTCCAGGGCTGGTACGTTCATAATGTTGGCCATCCACCTTTGTACATTGCTGGCGTATAGGTCTGGGTCGGCTTGCTCGACTTCATTTGGCCTGTACACGGGGTGAAACTGAATCACCATGCGGGTGACTGGCCGGGTGAGCAAGAAGAAGAAGTGACTGACGAGGTTGTGGTTGCTCTCCACCGCACAGGTGACGAAGTCTCTTGGTTCGTCGTCATCCGGATAGTGAAGGACCACTGGTTGCGTTGGGAGGCCAGGGGCGAACGAACCATGTCTGAACTGGAGAAGACTCAGACGATTCGTCGTCCCCCCTTCAGGAAAAATGAACGTCTGGGGCCATGGGTCAGACTGCGATGCCACCCTCTTCAGGACCTCCTTCCTGGCCAGGGCGCACGAAGCTCTGTCGTTCCTCTTCACGAATATCGCTTGATAAAATCGCAAGAAGTCTCGGAAAATGGGCAGTGATCTGTTCTCTTCCTTACTCATTCCCGAGCATTTGAAAATAGCAGGCAGCATGAAGTCCATGTACGTGGCGTGGGGTGCCCCCACCAGGATTGGCGCCTCTTCATATTCAGCTTTCTTCCCTACTATAGTGATGCGGAGGCCGCAAATCCACAAGAAAAGAGACATCATAGGACTGCAAAGGGCATCTCTGAAGACCTTTCTCCGCCCTGAAATTGGTTTTGAGTCAATGTCTTCTGCCAATGAGCCGATGAGACATAAGCGAGCCACGATCCAGCCCGCCAGGAGGACAAACAGTGCCAGCGGAATCCTCACGGGCAAGAACAAGAAGGTCCCAAGGGCGGCCTTGGCGACGTCGCCCGTGGTCAGGATAATGTTGTTCGTGAATGGATCGGCCGGCGGCATTTTTTCTCGAATGACGCTAGGAATTCTCGCTTTTCCTCTCAGGGCCCTTGCAGCAAACGAGCGTGCCAAGTCGGTACTAATGTGCGGCACTTAAAAAGACTTCCTTATAATGTGTACGATGCATTTAATCATCTGACGCTGCAAGGTGATTGTACACGCTAAAGCAATCAGGCGTGTGCCAATTTTTGTCTGGGTGAAACATTTCAGATGCTCTTATCCCCCTACCCTGATGAAGAGGAAATCCACAAGCTGTGGTAAGTGGCCTTCAAGTCTTTTTTCATCATGGAAACAGCGGCCTCGACGTCAACGACGGCCTCGAAGGGCAGGAGGCGTCGAGAGCGAGAAGAACATCTGAAGAGACGTTAGGACAAAATTTTTTTGTCCTAGGGATTCCTTGTCGAGGGAATTTTTCGGCATACTTTCGTCGTCATCTCTAATATCCAAGCACATTAACGGCTTCTCCGTCGTGTCGGCAGGCCTGAAAGTGCTGCGAATTGCATCGCCAAACACTAATCTGTGGTCATGCAGGACTTATAACCGGCATTCCAAAAGATCACTGAGTGAGTGCGTGCCGATAAGGAGTCCGCCCATCCAGAGTTCATGTCTTTTCACATGTCATCAATTCCTTTTTTTTCTTTTGGAACTCGGAGGGTCGGATAGTAGTAACAGAATAAATGGATCTTTTTTCACTATGCCTGACTAATTTTTACCAAGTTCTTTCTACCCTTTCTTAGCGGCAAAACACGATTTGATCGTTGAAACCTACGCAAGTTTTACCAAGTTCCACATGCGTGCACACGCGCAGTACATATTATTTTGCGTTGGCCTTTAAAGGCTTGAGCTGTTGACAAATAATGACCTGCGGCATTGACTTCTTATGGATTGTTTCATTGCCGCCAGTGTTCGTGTGACTGCGCTGATGCTTCCCCAAGGCGTCAGAGGCCGAATCCAGCTGGTCCCGGCGACACACGACTTCTGTAGCTTATGTGGAAATGAGTGCAATTGTTTCATGACACGGACTGTTGAGTTTCTCCTTAGTGGTCACAAGGTCAGCAAAATATAAAAAAGTAGGGCGATCTTTCACAATTGGCGAAAGAAACGCCAGAACGAGGGGGAGGAGGAGGCAGTGAACATGAATTGGAGATTTCATTAGGCTGTTGATTTATGATTGTTCGACTGCGGCCTTGCCCTCCCTTTTTAGACGTCGTTTTGACTGACTCTTGCAGTGACGGCCTCGTAATGCAACCGTCGATGGTTGACGTCAAGGGACGTCCACAGCTCTACGAGGGTACAACGTTCGTACGAGCAAGAGCAAGCGTTAGCAAATAAGGAGCAAATAAGGAGGAATCCTTATTGCTTTCACAACGCCATCTCCAGCCTTCGTCACAGCCCCCCCCCCCCGCGCCGCTAACGTGGGCAACAGCTCCGTGTGGTGCGACTCGAGCTACAGGTTGGAGGGGCAGTCGTTGTCGTCCGACGAACAACTTGCCTCCACCTGCGTGCTGTCATTGGTCGCGGGGCCCTGAATGAACCCTTTTTTTTTTCAGGGACAGCCAGAATTGCAATTTTTCTCGTGTTCAATTCATCGTCCGTGACTGTTGATGCGCAAAGTAATGAGCGTCTGGTTCATACTCTGTCTGTCTGTTTGTCTGTCCGTCTTTTTCCACGCCGTGCAATATTCTGCTAAACAGTTTCGAAACCTGTCATCAAGTGCATGAGTTTTATTTTTGACTTGCTTTTGTCGTCACGTCTTCCTCGTCCCTCCCCGTAGAGTAGAGTAGCAATTAGCGGCGAGACGTGATGATGACCTACAGAATTGGGCACTTTTTGAAGACGTCGTCGAACACGTGCCAAACTCTGCGAATCGTGTGAAGGAGACGTCAAAGCGAAACGTTCGTCTGACTGGAAGGAAACAATTTTTGTTCATGCACGAAGGAATTTGCAGATGATATTGCGCAATTTTGATTTAGCACCCTTTGGTGTGTCATTTATCCCATTGGACATTTACTCGACCGTGTCAGAGAAAGCGAGATAGCAATTGATAATCACTTTTACCGGGTTGACAACATTTTGATATCAGATCAGTACAGCGTGCAGAGTGTGTGAGGCCATCATCCACTTTCCGCCTCCCACCCAAGGGCAGGGCAGGGCAGGGCAGGGCAGGGCAGGGCAGGGCAGGGCAGGCAGGCAGGCAGGCAGACACACGCCCATCATCGTCATGCACCATCTATGACATACAAAGGCCGTCCTCCTCCTCTCTACTCTTTCTTATCCAAAAAAACCTCCCTCAAGTGGCATTTTCACTTTCATTCCTTTTTTGTCCCCTGATATCAGCGCTTCGGCACGAAGTAAATTCGCTCCATTGAATCGGGGATGGAAAAAGAGCCCCGATGACAACACGAGCAGGAGGAAGAAACTGGAACAGGCCTGGATTGGCACTCGACGACGCACTTGTTATGAAACTGGAGCCCGCTAATGCTAAGAAGGGATTGCTTGCAAATTTATAATCGACCTTTGCAGGGCGATTTTTCATGCCGTCGCCACCTTTTCTTGGACACCGGCGAGAGTTTGCCTGTCCCAGCACTCTGAGTGGGGGCCGGCGCTTATGAACTCTGGTGCAGCAGTGACGCTGCAAAGATAAGATGGCTGCTTGACGTTTTTGTTTCTCCGCGAGAACAAATTGGTTGACACGTCCTTGATGGGAGTCAACCTGCATTAAGTGTGCGCGCCGGCGCCTGAAAAGGAACTGTACTTGATCAATAACCTCTTTGTTTTTTCCCTCCTCTTGTGGTGGCTGGGAGAGGCCTCGCCATTAGGGCGATTCGTCTCAACCACAACCCTTGAACGCTAAGTGAGATGGATTTTGTCATCTGATTAGCCAACGGCCGCCAAAGCGGGCATATCTTGGCATTCACCCGGAGAGAGAGGAACAACCGCTCGCTAGATATCTCACGACACAGACAGCAGCTCCATTGGCTTCCACTGCAGAAATGCGTCAGTTATGAGCTACCTCAAGGGCGTCATCACGCTGGTTTCAAAATTACAGCGCCAAGACCAATTAGTCCACCGCAAAACACCGCTACAGCCACTCAGATGGTCTTCAGCTTCTTTTTAATGTTGACGCACTGCTGCGTCAAAGCTTTTCTGGCCTTCGGACAATTATCCTCATACTTCCAAACCTTCGCCAGCCAAGTTTAGCTGCACGTCGACAATACCTGCATAAGCTGAAGGCTTTTTTTTGGGGGGGGGGGGGGACGCGGGGGACATCAGCATAGGCTTAAGCTTCATCTGAGCCTCGTTGGAACAAAGGGACAAGTGAGGAAGCTAATCCTACTTAGCGTGGAGTTACAAGTTGATCTCGCCGAAGATCACTCTTTCACACACCTGGAGATGCTGGTGATGACTGCCCCAGTTTCATCAACAACACCTGATTTCATTAGCGTCTTTGTGAGGAGGCTAAAACACCAGGGGCAGCAGCAAGCACAATATTAAGTGAGGCTCCTTGAAGCAGTTCATTAGCAGACACTGCTTGACCACATGGGCCTACTCCTAATTGCCCAAGAAGTTGCTTCAGTTCAGGCCTAAAAACATGCTCCATTGGATTTCATTGTCGTGACTAATTACGCGCAACCTAGTTCTGTATTCACATGCTTGCAGCGAGGCGAGCTCCAGGATGCCACCACTCTCGACGCTGACTTCTGTGTACGTACTGTGTGTGGGTGTGTACAGGTGATATGGACGTCGCTCTGAACAGTTGTTGAGGCCGGCGATGTTCTGCGAGAAAGAGAGACAAAAAGCTGTCAAAAAAACTACGAACAATTTTTCTCTACTCAAAACACAGAGTGACGCTGAATTTCAAAGTCACAATATTTTCAGGGGACGCCGGTGTCACACTCTCAGGGTTATTTTCAAACATTTTCACCGTCACGCAGGAACAAGCGGGAGAAAAATTCAATCAGGTTTCCTCTCATGTCTGTGAGAACCGCGTTACACTGGGTAAAGGCTCAAATTTTGCGTTCGTACTGCTAACAAGGGGAATGAACCCATTTGGACAGTGTTGGAGGCCGATTGTGTGCAGAAGGCCAATTTTTGTGCACCGTCTAAGTCAGATCTTCGGAGTTTTGGAGCTTTAAAACGCTGCCTATGCAAGGAGTATGAATATCAAATGGAGAGGCAGAATTCCAATGTTCGTAACGAAATCATTCAGAGCAAGATGTCATTTTCACGACGAGAAAAAGAAGAGGCTGCCAAGCTCTTCCACCGGACCTCATCCGCTACCGGCATCATCATTTGGCAGAAATTTTGGAAAAAAGTTGAAAAATGAAGGTTAGGGAATTCGCTCCCCCCCCACCCCCAAAGTTGGCCAATTTCAATAAAGACTGGATAGTTTAAACGTGCTCTTTCATTTGGCCTGTGGCTGATTCTCATAGTCCCTGTATGAACACAGTAAAGCTTTCTTGTTGTATTCCATTTATCAGGGTGACCGAAGAAGAGTTAGTATCTTGTCCGAGGGTGAACAGTAGCAAAAAGCCTTCGGTGCAGTTACCCAACTGCAACGCAATCTATAGCAGTCGAGTCCACTTAGTCTTGGTCAAGTCCAGCACAACTGCTCAGGCAGCATCTTCAGCTTTTCGCCACCTTCAGGTCACAGAGTGTTGCTGTATGAGAAACCGAGCTTCACTCTGATCAGGTCGTCTCACCGAGAAGTCCTTCAATGCTGATCTTTCTCTCGAGTGAGATGCGTGTGATGCTGACAGGGTGAAAATGTGGTCCCCAAACCCTGCTGGACGCTGAGACAACTCCGAGATGCTACTGTCTGCCTTCCCCTCCAATATTGACGTTCCACACCAGGGGGCCGAAGGAGAGTTACGCGCCCGAGACCTTCATAGTTCAGCAAACTGAAGCCCCAGACATACACGTCTTGCTGCAAAAACTTGGCCTTGATACTTTCTGGCGTGAAGAAGAGAAGCCACCATCAAGGCTCTTCACTTACCATATTCGGAAATTTGCACCTGGAAGATGCTAACTGAAGTTGTGGACAAAAGCCCCCCCCCCCCCAATGCTGGTCCAACCTTGGCAGAGCCGGGAGAATAATCTTGCACCTGTGGTATAGTTACCCTGGTGCCTAGAGTAATTTTTACTATTTGATACCCGGGTAATTTCTTGATGGGGTACCCGTGTAATTACATAGCACAGTAGCTTGTAATGTACATTACGTTGTACCCGTGTAATTGCGTCGTACAGTAGCACAGTGATTTAACCAAAGAAAAGTACCTTTTTTCGCTTATTAAATTCACTCAGCACCTTTGCTCCACTCATTTTCTACTTTTTTCACGCATCTTTTTGGGGTGTGTGCGTGTGCGTCAAAAAGTCGACGCGTAAAAGAAAAGACTTTTCCTTCACTTAATCTACTTTCGCCATCTGTTTTTCGTAAATTCGAGAGTGTAAAATGCCTGCAGATTCTGCGCATCACGAAAAAATCGTGAAAAAAGTACTTTTTCACGATTTTATCTACTTCTTTCATGATCTTTTCTAGATAAGGGCACTTTAGGTACTATGCCTATGTGCCTAGTGGCTCTACATATACAGTAGATACTCAAGACCGATAGCATAAGCAGATCAAGAAAAAGAAAATATCATTTCCAAAAAAAAAGTCGCCAACATTTTTCATACTTTTTAGGGTACAGTCATGAAGGTTGATTCCATTCGCCCCACCTTCCCCCTCCACCTCATCCCCACCCCCACCCCCGCACACTCATGAAATCGGCCTTCATTCGTGTCCCTTAAAACCGGCGGAAAATTTGAAGACTAATTTTACTCAGACGAAATAGTGACTGTTAAGGAAAAAAGTCTATTAGTGAAAGAAAACACTTCAGAGAGGATGCCAAAACACCCTGGCAGACTCGATATCGCAATACCAGAAAGAACTTGGACACCCCGTGTGACTGGCGCAACTAGACGTAGTGCCCCGGTGTGTCTGTCCGCGATTCTGCTGACGGCACCCATGTTGGGGATATTGAACACGTCAGTGCATTTGGTTGACACACATTGACCAGTCATCACCAGCATCTTATACGTACGTAGATCTATCTAAGTTTTTGGCACAGTCCGAGCGGCGGTGGCTGCGCTGCGACGTGTGCAAGAGCCGCGGCTGCCTAAACAGAGTCAGTGTACGCGGTGATCATGAGGATCCTCTACCGTGCACACGTCTGGACTTGGCTGTCTGATGCGATAGTGAAGAATGCTTGTACAGAGCCATCCCTACACGCCATTCACTCATCGAATGATGCCGGAAGAAGCGAAAAAATTCGCATGCATCACGCGACTTCACGCTGGAATGTTAATGACGACCCATCTGCGTCCGGCTGCCGGCGCGTGTTCGCAGCCAGTAGCCGGGGCGACTTTTCCATAGTGCGCATGACTGAAGAGACCTCATTGATTCTCAACAGCGCGAGGACGAAGCAGTTGAGATGGCAATTTTTTTGTTCCCCCAAATCATGATGGAGAAAACGGTCTAAGGAAAGAAGAAACTCGACAAAGGTCGCTGCGCAGCAAGGCCACCGTGAAGTAAGTGGCCACCACCAGCGAGAAGTCTTCGGACCTCGACTGCACGTGCGACCACTCGTTGTGCGTCGTCGTCGTCTGCCAACGGGCGCTCGAGCGCGCACGCACTTTTCTTCTTATTCTCCTCTTTTGGCGCCCTCTCCTCCTCAGGAGAATAACTGGGATGAGATCACAATGTCGTCGTCGTAGCCAAGAGAACGTTATGGGAAAGAAAAGCAGGCTGCTCCTGTCAGTTGCTCATGCGTCGACCCAGGGGTGGAACGTGAGCTCCTCAGCGACCAACATCAGGAGGTAGGAGGAGGAGAAGGAGAAGAAGAAGAAGCTCATTGGTAAAAAGTGAAGAAGATTAAGGCAAAAAACCACTTTTGAAGAGACCGCTCGTGGGCGGCCAACGAAAGAAAGAAAAGAAGCTCCCGCCCAGACCATTTTTTCCTTGCCAATTCAACGTCTGCCAGCTTGAACGCCTCAATTTTTGCCAAATCTGGGAGGTTTTTGCCATTGTTGTCATTTTTTTTCGCGCCACAGTGGAGAATTCAGCCTTACCCCCTTCTCTCTGGGAAAGGATGGGGCTCGAAATCGCCTCACTTCTCCATTTCTTGCCTGAGAAGCACCTGAGAGACTAGAGGAGTGCAGCAATCACGTGGTGAATTAGGCAAAGCAATCATCTATCTATCCATCTATAACTATCCTATTGTCGAGGACAGAAGAAAGGTTCTTCCCCCCTCTAGTCAGCATTATGAGGTAAGTGAGCAAGGCGTTATCTCAGCAAAGCACATCTTAGATCATGAGGCATTTACTGTCACAGTTCGAAAATGTGATTGAAAAAGAAAGAAGTAACGAAGGAGCAAAAAGAAATGTGAAAACGTGACGCGTGATAGCAGGGAGTGCACTTTTCCCTTTATGTAGCTGTCTCCATCCAGTCTGCCTAACCTTTATTTATGAGACGCAGGCACATGGAATAAACTACCACCCTCCGGTTCGAGGTAGAGACCCCTGCCAATCCATTTTCGACCAAGTGACTTTTAATGAGTATTCTTTTTCCACGTGCGCTCAAGCACGCGCTCACGCACACAACGTCGTTAGCCAGCAAAAGCGTCGTCGTTGTCGTCGTCGTCGTTGTCGGCCGCGGCGAAGAAGGAGTGGAAGGAGAAGAAGAAGAAGAAGCGCATCTTTCTCCGTCTTCTTGTGTGGTTTTCCCATAAGGCACGGGAGGAAAAAAAATCCCCCGCCGCGTGCATGCATGTGTCTCAGGGCCCCACATTTGGGGTTGCCACAGCTCCACAGAGAGATCTTGGTGAATGTCAAGCGCAGCGAGGTGAAGACGCAGCTGCAGGCTGCACTTTTCCTCTCCAACTCCTTCCACCGCGTTACAGAAGCTTTTATCTCTGATGATGCATCAACACCTCCTGGAAGAAGAGAGCGCAGATGCTTATTATGATGCACGTGGTAGCTCTGGCCCGGTCTGGCCCCGAATATCTCATTTTTTCTCATCTTCCTCCTTCTACAGCGGCCTCTTTTGACTCACATTCACGTAAAAAGTGATCTCCTCTCACCAGATCTCATGCGTGCACTTATGAGGCCGGCACGTGCGTGCGTGCAAAGATGCGTGAGCATCAAAACACAACGAGGAGGGGGGGGGGGGAGAGATTGACTCCGGGCAAAAAAAGTATGTCAGGCTGATGATTTGCCTAATATCCTGCCAATTTTTTGCGGGCTTTGTCAGTTTCGCGTGAGAAATCCAACAGGCAGTTGTGAGCCACCCCTCTTTGCTGCTCGCTCGCACGCTTTGCAGGCCCAAGGATGGGATGCTCCCTTCACCTCCCTGTACGTATCTTGCTTAACATTTTTCACGTGGAGGGGGGGGGGAGAAGTGGGCTTTTAGCCAAATAACCTTGGTCGCTAAATCCTTTTCAGTGAGCTTGGGGTGAAGGAACAATGAGTTCTCCGTAACAGACGCGCCGCACAAGTAGAAAAAGATAGTTCGGCGAAGTCATATCTCTTCGGTCATCTCGCTTGCATGCAAACAATGGTTCAGCTGCACCCTGACCACAAAGATGTAGAGCTGTAGCGAGCTCTCCTACCCCAAGCCCTGGCCGTTAGACAAGAAGGCGACCAAAAACCGATCGAGCTCGAGCCCACACGAGGCGAATGGAAGCTCTCACCGTTCGGTTCACCTCGATCTCAAGCCCCGGCAGCGCCGGCTTCAGGCCCGGGCTGTTCCAAGCTGGCTACAACTCTGTAGAAGGCGAAGAGATGTTTCTTCTTTGCTGCACGGTGTTTTTAAAAGGGAAGCCTCGTCCGCAGCAGAACAAACAAACGCGCGTGCAACGAGGTTGTTCCTGTCATAATTCTGCCGGCAAAAAATGAAGCATCGACAGGTGACATCGGGCTAAAGAATTTTGCACGCTGCCTACGTGCGGTTGTTGTTTTTTTTCCAAGAGAAAACTTTCTTCGAGTAAAAGAAAATTGTGTCTGAAATAGTAAGTTTTGTTGTTGTCTCAATGAAACATGACTCCGCAGAACCTCTCCTTGGCCATGTGGAGAAGACGAGTTGGTCGCACTGCTTTTATGGACGGGTGTACTGACCCTGGCATCTTTACTGCTCTGGCGTCCTTTTTCTTCTGTTTCTTAAACAAATTTTGTTCCATTTTTTTTTATTTCATGGCCGACGCAGACTTGTCCTGGCAGGAAGTCCAGATTTCTAACTGTTACGGCACAAAGTGTTATGTATAGTCCGTGTCAGTGCTCGTGTGCCACGCAGTCTGATCCTGGCCTGTATTGTCGAATGCAGTGGTCATTTCTACGGCGAAGTTATGGCATTATTGTCTTGTGACCCTTGCAACTTTTCGTACTGTTCGCCTACCATTTTGATGCACTTCAAATGTTCTGAGATCGCTGGCGTTGTCCTTGCGCCAAACTTCGGCGACGCTTCTAAAATTGCTATGCGAAACATCCACAAGGGTCAACCGTAGACAGAAGAGAGACCGCTTACTTACTTTCTGCCAAATGCCAAAGGTCAGGTTTACACAGGCGCAGTGCGATGGTCTTGGTGAAGGAGAGAAAAAAATCTGGTAGAGCACACCAAGCTTTTGCTGGTGTGCAGGCCAAGTTGCACCCATCGCAATCACAAGCACGCCAGGAAGTCCTATGTCGTCCAGGCCTTTTCGGGTGAGCTTGCACTGGTGTCGGCACCAGGCAATTCTCAATAAATATGCTCATTCAATGCAGAAGATAAGAAGATTACACGGATTTTGTCCAAAAAAACTCTTTTCTCTCTGACAAATTGTCCACATTTAGCTCGAAGCATCTCTTCGTGGTCCTCTTTTCTCATGACGGCAGATGATGAAAGCATCGATCATTGCTACTAAGGGGGCCGTTGCTCTCATACACATTATTAGGCAAAAAGTGAACGTGCACAACGTGGTCTTTGTTGCTAGTCTAGAGCACGCACCTTTAAAGAGCTGCTTCTCATTGTCTGACATTAACACGCATCTCTGTCGGCGTAGAACTATGGCGAAACTCGGGTTGACATTTCGCCACTCTCCTCTCCTTGGTGCCCCCCCTGGGTGCCCCCCCCTGGGTGCCCCCCCCCCCCTCAACCCCCTTCAAATCCCCCTGTCTCCCCCCCATAAGAAATCAACATACGAACTGGAAGGGGAGGAACGCTGCAAAGAGCAGCACAATAAATAAATGATGTCAGATCCGTGGGAAGCCCGATTCACAGGGGGCGTGTGGGCCCACTTAGGCCTATTTCAAGGAGACGATATCGCTTACCATGAATCTTTCCTGCTAGCTGAGTGGAGGATAGAAATCAAGCCATTCTGCATGCATAGTATATTTCTGTTGACATCGTCTGATTTGTGCTGCTCACAATTAGGCCTCTCTCACTGTGAAGTGAGGATTTATTTCTCTCTCCTCGCAATATCCTAGCGGAAATGTGAGAAATGCCAAGCTTGTGACGCAAGGACAATTACATCGCATGTGTACTGCATAAGAGGCTGGTTGGCAGGCTGGCAGGCGGGCCATAAAGCCCATTTCGAGCCCCCAAAGAGATAATTATGGGGAGGAGAAAACGCTCAAAAAAAAGCGATCTGGCAATTACTGAGCGGGTGATTTTGTCCTTGCCGGTATTTGCGCGCATGGATAGGCGAGGAGGAGGTGGAAGAATCTTGCGTACGTGACTGCAGGGGGGATGGCTGAAGACCCCCTTCTCGGCTGGCGATGGCGATGGCGGGTGGCCCCACTTCCAATCAGCCAAAGGTTTATTTCGGGGTGGCGGACGCACAAAACACCAGGAATGGTGGGCATTTTCAGCGCACAATATTCCTAATAGCTCATACATTTTTATAGACACTCTTTGAGGCACTTCCTGCACGTACGTATTTGAGCGGAAGCCCTTGCGCGGGTGTGTGCAAAACACGCGCAAGCACGCATGCACGCACGCACGCTCATATATGCGAATACACACGTATCATCTATCCATCCATCTATCGGCAAAAGATGTGAGACGCCTCTCACGACACAGACAAACATGTGTCAGTCAGAAATGTGGTCCTTTTGAGCAGCAGCAGCCTTCTTTTTGCATGTGAATAAATCGATCCAAGTCACCATTGGCGAATTACTTTGGCACCAACATGAGCGATGGAGTGACCGGACGGACAAAGCTGAGCTGGTGTGCAAAGCAATAACAAATCAAGGTGTGCGCGTGTAAAGAGGAGGACAAAAGCTCCATATCCCTCCTCTTCTACAGCTGCAAAGTCTCTCCTATGTTTTAGTTTTTGCTCTTTGCCAGACAGCTTAGTGCTCATGTGAAAACGCCAGTGAGTTCAAAAAAATTCGATCTGGCATGAAGAAATCCTGTCTGTTTAAGGCAAGCAAAGCAAGCGCGTGTAGGTTATAGGGCATGAGCACACGTGGACTATTCATAGAGGGCCTACCTAAGGCAAGGCCGTCTGTGTGTCTGATTGATTGAAGAAGATGATCATTTTCAGACATAGAGGAAGAAATCGCGCCGATTGCCAAACTAACTTTAGACACACGAAGATATTTGAATGATAGATAGCAGCCAGAAGGGGAAAGAGAGAGAGAGAGAGAGAGTAAATAGGGGTTTTATTCACATATCTCTAAGGTGTCCACTTTTGCTAAAGAGGCATCGTAGAAAATTATTAAAAGCTTCCTTAGTCACCGGGACTTCTTGCTTCAGCAGCAAAAGGTGAAGCAGTTTGACGATTGCAAAATTCTCTGAAGAAGCAAAAATTTTGCAAAAAAAACCCACCTATCAATAAAAAACTAATGGACAAATTCACGGTCGAGCCGCCGAAAGATTTCGTGCGCTGCGATCTTCAATGGCTGCTCTCTCTCTTAGTTCACAATTACTCTGCTACTTTTAGTTACACCGCGCAAGATTGATGATGGCCTGATCGCCGTCGCCGTCGCCGTCGTCGTCACTGCCGCCGCTGTCGATGAGGTCAGCGCAATCTATCCCGAACCTTTTTTTTTTCCATTCTCTCCTTTTTTCCCAAATCACTCATCCTCAAGAATGATCGAGTTATGCAGCTGTGGTGCAATTTATTACAGCGGGCAGTGGATTTTTCCGCCACCGCAGATCTGCCAATTGCATCTGTCTGTCTCGATGCTGCCTCGGCCGAGTCTGACATCGACGACTTCTTAGAGATATTTAATGTTTTCCCTCACAATGGTATCAACCTCACATGCACCAAAAAGCTGTCAGCGCACAAACACATCCACATGAGAAGAATCCTTTCGTAGGCGTCGTCGTGACCGCCGACTGGCACGACTTGTGTGGTGTGGAGATAGAAAGAAAGGAGAAGGAAAAGAATCATTTTTGCAATGGCTGCAAAGGTCTCAGACGTCCCTGTGTGTGATGAGAATTTGCATCAATTTGCAAACGCCAGAGGTAGTTTAGCAATCGCGACGTGAATGACGTCGATTGGGCGCGCGAGTCACATATCTGCCAGTCAGTCAAGATTTGGCATAGGCAGGTTAGATCGCCTTAAGTGCATAGCAGATTACTAAAGCATCCCTGATCTCTCTCTCTCTGTCTCTCCGTTTGTCCGTCCGTCCGTCCGTCTGCCAGAACTACTGTGAAATGATGCTTCTCCTTCATGTCAGACTTCTCCTCCTTGGATTGGTCACAATGGATCATTGGATCAATGCATGAATGAATCGCCAGATTAGCCACTGTAGCAGCGGCAGCAGCAGCAACTACAAGGACATCAGTGAAATGTTTTTCTTCATCTTGTTGCATTCAGCGTCAAGAAAGTGAGTGTGAGCATATGGAGGCAGTTTCTTCTGGTCGACGGAGAAGACTCATCTTGCTCCGCAAGCAATTTCATGGCTAAGATAATTCTTCCCTCTTCCCACCGTTCTAATCTAACTTGAGAATCGAAGATGTGAGTTCTCCTCCTCCAGCGTCCTCCATGAGACAGCAGCGCGAAGAGCATCACTTACGTGTACCACAGCCCGACGACCGAGACGGTCCAGGACTCGTCCCACCTACGAAATGCGTGCACCTTCTGCACCAGGGAAGAGGATGAGACAATGCCAGACGGATTTTCACGAGCACTCAGATCTGGACGTGAAATCGTACTGAGGCGCCCTCCACAATTAAGCTCCAAAAAAGGATGATGACTCCGGCGAGGAATATAAATTTAGATGGGTGGTGGCTGTAAATGTTTTTACGAGTTGTGTGTAATCCCTATCCTCGATGTGATGACCCTCAACCATGCGCATGCAAAGAGAGAGAAAAAACAATCACTTGAGCCAAGCCAAAGTAGATTCACATACGCATGCGCAGCAAAAAGCATCCAGTTCCTTCTTCTTCTACTCAATCACACTTGGAGTGATCCTCGGTGCTACGAGCATGGACTGAAATGTTCAACTGTTGACAAATTTCAGAGTGTTAAGGTCTGGGTCGATCCATAGTTATGCGACGCCAGTGCCAGACGTGATGGACTGCCAAAGTAAAGGATGCCTGGGGGAAACAAAGGAAAAGAAACTTCCACAAATTTCAATACCGCTTTGTCCTATGCTTGACACTTTTGTCACTGCAGAGGATTGACTCCAGGCGTCTCTCTACGTACAGCAGATCTTTAAACACGTACTGCAAACAGAAGATACGTGTAGACGACTTACTTATGCTTGTGTACTCGACCGTGATATTAGTCAATTTACATGGGTGGGCGAACCACCAACTCTGAATGCAAGTCCATCTAGACAGTCTAGTAGAGAAGTCCTTTGCACAATTGTACGTACATGCATGCCGGACACCGAACGTGCTGTAGTTTCACTCTAGAGCTGCATTTCTAGATCAAGATCCTTAATTCCGTGAAAGAAGGAAAACCGATTCGCATCTCTTTCCCCGACAACCTTGAAGCCGATGCTCTGGTAAAATTGGAGCGCCACCTCTCTGCTGTCCGTTGTAGTCACGCGGAGCCTTAAAAAAGAAAAACAAATCTCCAGAGTTACAGAATGTGTGTGCGTGTGTGTGTGTGTGTGTGTGGACGTGTGTCTGGGTGTGCGCGTGCGTGACCGTCATTACAAAGCATGTCTGCCAATGGGTCTGCGTGTATGTGTGAAGAAAGGTGTCGAGCTAATGGCGGACTGCAAATTGGTATGTTCCTCCTTACTTCTCGAAGCCGGCTCTCTTGGCCTCCGCCATGGCCGCCCCGGAGAGCAAAGTGGCCACCCCTCGCCGCCTCACCTGATGATCCACAGAAATCCTGCGAATCTTGGCCACGGAATCATCGATCTACGTAAATAACATGTGTGTAAGAGTGCAAAAAGCAAGTGCGCGACTGCATCTGCATGCCTTGAAGAGAGCCATGCATCCGACGACCTGGGAGGAGGCTTCCCTCGGGTGTGCCACAAAGTAGCGGTTAGGAGGGATCGCAAAGGATGCTAATGCAGAGTCCGACATGTCTAATGACATAACATTTCTGAAACGCGTTGCAACATATGCTAAAAAAAGGTTCTCGGTGGGCGCATTAAAAGTCGTACGTACCTAACAAACCAAAGTCCGTGAGCGTCGTAGACGAGTGCCGCGATGAGAAGCTCGTAGAGAGCGACTACAACTGAAGTTGACCCGAGCCCGAAGGGGAGCCCGAGGTTGAGCCCGAGCCTCCCAACAGACGCCAGCCCTGTTGCCCACGACAGAAACACCAGTGTCCGTGCTGCCATCGGCCTCGGGCGCAGGAAAGTTTTCCAGTAGGCACCGGACCAATCACGCAGGAGGCTGGTCTTGAGTAGGCTCAAAAGTTGGGCGTGATCTTTTGGGTGGTAATCGCGGATGCAAATCTGGTGGCTGGGCATGGTCAGAGAGACACAGTCGCGGTCCTCTCAAAAACACTAGGAGGAGTACACCTAAATTCAGTTGACCCCGGAATCATGTGTAATGAGACGCAAAAATATTTCCACATACTTTGCAACCTTTTAGTGTGTGTGTGTGTGTGTGTGTGTAGGGGGAGGTGGAAATTGGTTATTCGCCCCCTTTCTTATACTACCTGACTCGCTATTTTACTTACTATCAGCAGTTACCTCTGTTGACAAACGCCAGCTGGCAGATAAAGATGATGTTGCAAACTTTTGCACACTGCACCCAATGTTGACGTTGAAAGGCCCTTATCAGCAAAAATGTTCTGTCAGGTAGGCGCCATCATCACTTCAGCAAGGATAGCTTGCCAAAAGGTATACCTAAATGTACAGTGCGTGTATATAAAACTGCAGTCATGACGGCCAAGCAGCTCTCACCCATCATGCAGTCAATAAATGAAAAGTGTCCCGACACCATGTACTAAACTCCCGCCCGAAAAGTCACCTGTGATTCCAGAGCCTAATCATCAGGCGTAGTCAGACAAATAGCGCCAGATTCGAACGTCACGAGAGCTCGAATGCTCACACAATGATTGTATGGCGAAGCTTCCATGACTCACTAATTTAGCCCACAAAAAGCAGACTTTTTTTTTTCATCTCCCATTTTGGTCTCGTCGTCGCCGTCGTCGTCACTCCGCCGCATTCGTGCGTCCTTAGCACGTACAGCATGTGATCGCTCGGCCAATTCTGTTCCTCGGCCGTGTGGGCCGCGGCGGCCACGACGTCGTCGCTTTGCGTGAGTCATGCGGCATTTTGTCAGTTGCCACCTTATTGACCACACACGCCAGTGAATTGACCAACCCCTGAAAGAGCTTGGGCCCCTGTGAATGCGCGTTGAAGCTCGCCTACTCCACTCGTCAGTCGAACTTGACTTTGAATTTCGCAGGCAGGCACTGCTATTAGTCGGACTGAGCCAAAGGCTGGAGGATCCATCCATCCTGACGCACAACTGACATTTTCTAACAGGAAAAGACGAAATCGTCTCATCACGTGCCTCAGCCGATCCAAGAATTCCGCTCTGTCGCAATCAGATGGAAGAAAAGAAGGGTAATGACAGCATCGAGGTGGCGATTAATTTCTCGCACCTCGTCACACTTTTTTCTTTCTTTTTCTTCAGTCCTCCTTCATCAAAAGGTCTTCTTCTTCTCCCATTGTGCACATCTATCTGCGGGTCCAAATTGGGTCGACTTCGAGGTGCAGAAAATGTTACCTCTTCGTGGGCATTGCACAAACGCACGCATTTCCCGTTTGTTCAGTATTGCACGGAGCCACCAGCGAAGGAATCTCTTTCTCATTGCCCAAGTGCGCATGTCAAGAAAAAAGAGAAAGAAAAGAAAAAAAAGTCAAATGGATTTTTTTTTCCCTACGATTTTTCTCGCTGCAGGATTAACTCATCTGCCTGAACGGTTTCTTGCACCTCAAGGAGACCTTGATTCGAATCGAATTCGATACAGATCTCGCCAATTTTTACTTCAGCTGAAGCGAAGAAGCTGAAGAAGAGGGGAAAAAAATATGATCGTTCCTCGCTTTTGTCGCCCTCATCCATTTCTATAGCTATTTGAATATTTAGTTCTGACGTTCCATTATCGCCCCGTGCATTAAGCAGTAGGTAAGATAGAAAGTTTTATTGCCAGTCAGTCGTGACTTCCACACAATGGCAGCATCTTTGTTGCCGAGGAGCTTCGCATTGTGAATATGAGATAGGATGCACTAACATTGATTACTTTACAGTTCCAATTCAGGCTTCCACCAGCCTCATCAAACAGATTCGAACCAGAACGCCAGGCTCAAGGTGATCCCGGCTGGTGAGAGATCCATTCTTGACGCCAACACAAAAAAACAAGAAATCTTTCTTCCTGCCAATATTTTTGTCCAGAGCAGAGATGGGCTTCATTGTGTAACCCTTTCGATCATGTTACCTCTGTCCGTTCGCTCTTATCCGCAATCCATTTCCCTTCATCTCGCAGATTAGGAAGGGAAGGGGGGGAGGCAAACATCCTGGCCTGACGCACGCTGTTCTCGTGCTTGTGCGCGTCCGCAAGGACGGACGAGTGCGCCGTCGGCTACTTTCGCCTCGTGTCTGGGTCGCGCATCAGTGATACATGGGCTGGAAGCATGACAAAGAGTGGTCATTACCGCACCTTAGTCTCTACCCTGTACTGTATCACCTGTAGCATACGCCAATCTCTGCCTACCTGCGTAGACCCACTAGGTCGAAACTATGCATATTTGCACCCAAGGAGAAGCCTTTTTTTCTTCGCCTATTCACAATAATTCTCAGGCCAAAGCCAAAGTCGTGCACAATTCAACAGGGTTAAATAACATTGAATAGAGTAAGGATATTGTTCGTGTACTGACCACTGCATCGTGGTGAGGTATGGGAGTGGTAGGAAGAAGCAGCTTCCACACCAGATACGAAAGAGCTCGTATGTTGTGGATGTCAGGCATTGGGACAGACACAGCTCCTGGCCAAATTAGCGGCGCAGTCGATGAAATCTGGCCTAATCGCCGTAAATATGGCCACGTCCAGATAGCGCGCGCGAGAGAGAAAGGTGGAAAATGCTACCGCGAAACCTTCCCACAAAATGACAGAGACTTTTACTCGACTTTTTCCCGAAAGTCACCTTTGTTTTCTTCTTGTTCACGTGAACTGCGCCAGCTCATGAGCTGAGGTAGTGCCGTAAATGCCAAAAAACGTACGGGGGATAATTTTGGGACAATTTTGGAAATGAATTTTCTCAGTGATGAAGGAAGGCTTGCTTTGCTTGCTCGACTGCAGCTCTGCAGTGTGGCATTCTCAGTGTAGCCTGCATTGCAGCATACTACTTAGGTACCAGAGCATGTACGAGAGCAACAACAACTCTCTTCCTGCGCTCATAAACTTCACAATCATGCATTTTGCAACGATTTTCTCCTTCTCCTTAGCGGCTCAAAATGAGCGGGGAAAGGATAAACTTCCCCACCGAAGCTTTCTTGTGTGCTACTAACGGGTCGGTTTCATCTTCTCCAACTTTTAGACAAACTCACGTTGTCAAGAGAGCTGAGGGCGGACATTTGGTATCCAGGCTGGGACGTCCGTAATTGGCACCTACCTATCTTGAATGATTTGATTGCTCGGCTCAGTCTGTCTCGCCGAGTTTCTGAGAGGGGGGGGGGAAATGGAAGAAAGAAGCCACTTCTGCCTTGCATCAAGCTCATATCCCCTTGAGTGAGAGACAGGAAGCAATTTGGCAGCAGACGTTGACGGGAAAAATGACTTTTCCGTTCAAGGTCACGATTTGTACATACATACATGTTACACGCTGTTGAAGTACGTACATTGGCACAGCTCAGCGTTGGAGTCGATTCTATTTTCTACCACAGCGTCCATTCACACGCCTCTCTCAGACGCGGCGGTCCAGATCAACCCCGTTTAGCTAGTCTAGACGACGTGAGCATGAAGTGTGCAGGTGAGGTTGCTTGATTGGCGCAGGTGAAAGATCACATAGGAGGAACTATGTGATTACGGACGCCACACAAAGTTATTTGGGAAGTGAGTGACTCATTTCCAACTCGTTCCAAGATTAGCCGTGTCCTACCACACTTTGTATCAGTCCAGAGCTTACGAAGATCTCACCTACGTGACTGAGCTTCAGTCTTAAATCATTGAAATTGAGGCTGCCACGAGATGAGGGGAGAAGGGGATGAAGACGTCATCTAAATGGAAAGGTTTTCTTATTGAAAAACATTCGTGCTACGTCGTAGCCAAGCTGGTGGTCAGAGATGACAAATGGACTTACGTGTAGTTACTATAACACACAGTTTGAAGTGTGTCCAAGGCAAAGTGGCTGATGCTCGCAGCAGGGTCTGGACGAGCGTCTCCGAACACCCTGTAATTTCTCTCATTTGTTTCTTTCTTTTTGCACAATGACGTGCTTTCAGAGTCCAGTCGTACAATGAAAACATTCCAGACTTCTCTGTTAGAAGCGCACGACCTTGAGGAGTAAAAAGCCATGCATGATGTTGACTTTTTTTTATTGTAAAACGCCTTCAATTGACTGAGGGAGGAGTGTCCAGCCAGAACCATAAGAGGAACGCTTTGTACCGTGCGTAAGTAGGTAGGTAGAAGGAGGGGGCAACAGACAATGTATTGTTTTCGACTCTTCATTGCGCCACAACATGATTTTGGCATTGTTCTGACGTGATCATGTCATTTCTCAAGGTTCTGTCAAAAGAATCATGGCAGTGAAGGGCAAAAACTGCTGCCAATGGCGCCACTGGAAATAATTTTATGATCTAATGTCACCCGCAGAGAGAACAAGGGCCATAAAACAAATCAAATGAAGAACAGGTGATCCCATATTTCTCATCTTAATGTGGTTGCGTTGTTCTACGAGCAAAAACAAGGGCCCAGGAAAAAACCGAGCAGAAAAGGCAAAAACTTTGGAAAAAAAAGGCCATAAGAATTCGACTTCATGGAGCAATAAATGTGGTGTAGACAGACAATGGACACTGTTCTTCTCCCTCCTCGTTAGGTGAGGATTCAATCGTAGCCGTGCCAGTCTTGCCATGGCTCGTCCAAACAACAAAGACCTTCCAGCATTGCAAAAAAAGACCATGCCGTGGACACCCGGACAAGGGAGGGGGGGAAAGGCCTGTCCGACGATGTTGCTTCAAATGCATAAGACGTGGGCCTACTGTGGCAGGCCCCTGGTCCAATAGAGTTCCATCCCTATTTCGGTACTAAATTTTCCGCATGATGAATACCTGAAAAAGCGCTTGAAATTGACTCGTCACTTGTGCAGCAGGGACGGCTCTTTTGCTGGTCGGGTGTCTGAAGGCCAAGAAACGTCTTGGGAACGTGTGTGTGTGTGTGTGTGTGTGTGTGTGTGTGTGTGTGTGAGGGGGGAAAGTGCCACATGGTGTGAAGAAACGAAAGAAACGAACAATTTTGGACTCTCCCCCCAACAGATGATCGTGCAAGGGACAAACCGAGGACAGGTGAAGATACCCATAGAGTGCAGCCCAACCCAGCACTGTGTGAATCTAGCATCAAGTTTAACATACAGCGCCTGGACTTGAAAATGTTTGAATAGGTCCCTCTCTCTTTCTCCACCTCAGTGGGACCACCAAAGGAGAAAATTCTATTCTGAGGCGTCCAATCTTCTGCATGCCTCATTTTATGCCCGGCCATCATAGTTGTACGTACTACGCTAACTCCCTGTCTTCTCTCGCTCCCCCTGTTAATTTCTCACAGGCACCCAACAATCTCTCTCCCTCACCTTTCACTCAATTTCGTTTTCCACCCATTCCGTCAGAAATGCGGTAAGACAAATGAGTGAGTAAAATCTGCACTGGATTCTTGTGACCAGGCTCATCTGAGCAGAATTAGCGTTGTAGGGCAAGAAAACGAGGAGCGAAGATCCCTGTCAAAGTGATCGATCTCAGTTCAATCTAGGGTAAAATCTGTCTATGATCGTTGTCCTCTCCTGCTGGTGGATCTTCCCTATTCCTCCTTCCTCACTTTTCTCACTGAGAAGATGAAGAAAGATTTGGAGAAGGAAGCATTTTTTCGCCTCTTTGGCCACCGGATGTCATCATCAGCTTATTTACTCTTGACACAGAGGTTCCCAGACTCACGTGGGGGGGTTTCTACGCATGTTACAGGACCCCTCACATCTCTAAAGACATTGCAACTCTCCCCTACTGTAGCGTGAGAAGCTCTGCTCCATGTTTACTGCGGTGCCAGACCAGAAGTAAAGAGAAAAAAAAACGAAGAGAAGCCAAATTAGTCTCCACTTCTACTTTCCTCATTCTCCTCTCTGTCTTGTAATGGGCCCGTGGCACGCTTTCCCACATCGTCAACATCGTCATCATCTCCTTCTCACACACACAGAAAAACTATATTTTTACGCAGAAATTGCGTCGTGGCCGTCGTCGCCTCCGTCGCCGTCGTCGACGATGGTGACCACGTGCGCTGCCTGACGCATGACGCATGCCATATGGCTGAGACGCGACGCAAACAATAGTGAGTCGTTTGTACCTCAGCGTGTTAGCAGAGTCTTTGCGGGACAGACAGACACAATTGTGCCATACTGCAAATGCTTCTTGCGAAAAAAAAGGGAAAAGAAACTTGCGTTGCTCGCGGTTGAGCTATGAGGCTTCCCTGGTATCATTTGCTCACCTTAAATAAACTGTTGACTCGTGATAAAGCAGCCGTTGCAGAGCAACTGGAAGAAAGACCAGAACCTGGACGAGTTCAAAAGAAAAATGGCGGCAGTCGAGATAGCGCCAACTCATCCTGCTGTCGTTGGTATGACCCGTTTCTTTCGTTTACTTTTACTTCACTGCGATATTGCTCCGCTATGAGGCAGTCAACAGAGGGCGTCAAATGTAGGTTAATTTCGTTACTTTCTCACCTCGTTTCAGAAGATCGCATTGATGGTAAAAAAGGAGCTCACTCAATCAAGATGGACTTCCCGAAAAAGGAAGGAAGAAGCGCAAGAAAGAGTTTTTCAATAGAAGCCGCAGAATTGGCATGTCATACAACAAAACAGAAAGGAGAAACGTGAAAACGCATGTCAAGTTGCCGCGCTGGAGATTGAAAAGACCGATTGCAACATGATGGAGGAGGTGGAGAAGGAGACGAAGGAGGAGAAGTCGAAGGAGGAGGAGAACGAGGAAACTCTGAGGATCGCACCACGTTCAAGGCAACAACAGCATGGAGAATACTGCCGTCGCCCCCTACCTTGTTACGCAGTAGTTGTTCCTTATGCAGTCTCCGGGATATGAAATTTCTTGGTTGGCAGAGGAAGATTCGCTATCCCCGAGGTGATTCGTTGTCTCCAAGGTCACGCTCAGTGTGGTGTCTGCACCGATCAGAACGCAAAAATTCGTCATTCTCTGGGTATTCGGCACAATAACTTTGTTATACCACGGAGGGTCTGGATTCCCCCACATGCATATAGTCATGTAGTCACAATAGTCCGTCAGCAGTACAATTGTGACCAGATGGACTATGCATGTCGGGGAACCTAGGGTCGCTCGGGATGGGGTATTTCGCATTGGGATGATAGCATTCTTTGACTCGTTAACATTTATCATTAATATCCGATCATGGAGTACGCGTGAAGTTTGAATTAGCACCCCCTGGAGCTCAGCCACTTGGGTCTGGTTGCAGTTGAGCTTGACAACGTCTTGGGCCTTCTTTGCCAACGGGAGGGAAACCCTATTGCACTTTTTGTTCTAGCTCATTTTTAGCATTTAATTGTCTGACATCAGTCATTTTCTCATTAAAAAGTTTGTTCTTGATTTTTAAATACTTTCCCCCCTCCGAATGCCCCCCCCCCATGTTAAAAAAGAAACCCGGGGGTCCCCAAGATGCACAGTGACTACATGGATGTAGGACGTTCAGAGACTTGACGCTAGATAAACGTAGATGCCGTTAAGTAGTCACTTTTGTGACATTACACAAATTGGTGACTATCTAACTATATTGAACGTGACTACATCAAACAAGACAGCACGAACACTGTCTGTCCCATGTTGAACTCAGGCCTGGACCTACAGTGGAGTAACAAGCACGATTGGGAGAGAAAAACTTCATCATCGAATCTGGCGTGCGCACAAGATGCTTCTTTTTCTCTTTCTCTCGATGACTGCTAATCTTTTTCTTCTTCTCCAACCTTTTTCTGCTTGAGTAAGAACTAAATTCTTGGCAGCAGCAGCAGCGGCGGCTGCTGCGGCTGCTGCGGCTGCAACGGCGGCATCCACGCGGGGTGCGGTGGAAGCGACGACGACGGCAGCAGGTGCTGCATGGAGAAAACGAACTTGATGAGAGAGAAGAAGAGGAAGAAACTTTCATCCAGTTTTTGGACAAAAAAAACTTTATTCCTGCCGATGACATGAAAGTGTCAATTGGCAAGCACAAGAGTAACGAGCAACTTGACAGTGCGAGGAACCCTTTTTCTGCTTCCTCCTCTGAAGAGAGATCAGTTTTCGTATGTTCATGACGTTACAGCTCATTTGTTTATTGTTGCAAAATCGCACGTGCTCAGAGAGCGGGTTTATATGGGGGGGACCTTGAAGACAAATGGCAGTGTCGCACTGAGGTGCTTCATTCAATCCTTAACCTCTGGTGAGCAGAGTCCCATAACCACACTACATCGCCTCATCTCTCTCTCTCTCAGTACTGCACTGCATGTACTATGCTGGCACTGAGATGCTACGTAACAAAGCTGGGTGGTGACTTGAATGCACCCCACCGTACTACACTGACCACTGTTGTTATGATGACATACGCAAGAACGTGTTTGTGGTGCGCAGGTAGGCCCAGCTTACCTGCGTATACCTGCTTTGGTAGGCCTAATTAGTGGAGGTGATGAAACCGCTAAAGAAGCACAATGCGTGTGCGTGCGTGCGTGACAAAGACGGCAGCGACATTACTCTTTTTCATCGCCTGAGGTCGCCGCTGCTTTTGCATGCGCACAATGCTTGGCAGCGGCTCGTTAGACATCCTCTCCCTGACTCAGAAGTCATCAACATCAGCTCGTTGGGAGCGAAACTTTCATCCCTTTCTTGAAAATAGGGATGAAGCGGGCTGTTCGACTTTGGGGGGGGGGGAGGGGGCTCAGACCCAATTCCATCCCCAGTTCCGTCCGTACGGTCGGACTCGAAAGTATTGGTAACATCTCGAAGGCACGTAGCAGTTTTGTCTAAATCGTCGGCGTCGCCTTAGGTACCCAATTTCAGACTGAAGTAAACAGCCTAAAGTACAAAGGCCTCGAGTTCTCAACGGTGTAAAAAAGGTTTTTGTCAACATTGCAACAACGTTGCTGCATTCAATTCAATTGCATTCATTCAATTGTACGTGCAGCATTTAAGAAGACTTTTGAGCAGCTGCTGTGATCGAGCACTAGAATGACTCCAAGCGCTACTACTACAACTTGGACTAAAGGGTTGTAAGGACTAAAGGTACTAAAGGTACTGAAAGGTTGTCCAGGAGTAACTGTTGAAACTGAACAAATCTCGAGGGGTCACTCATGCTTCCCAGTCGGACTGAACATGTGACTGAGTCTCGTGCACTGTGATTAATATGCGGTCGTGCGTTTTGCATCAAGTGCGGTGGGATCTGGCATATTCGTCAGATATCGGCGTCAGTTGTATTATCATTTCATATTTGACATTGCTCGGTGCAAATCTTTCCATCTATGTGAGATCCACATGTGGGGCAGACTTCACTGGGGAACGATGCTAATCTTGCATATGTGGCGATACAAGTGCTGCTAACCGACTGATGTCGTGTATGCGAGATATTACGCCCACGTGTACGTACGTGCTGTTATTACACTCGAGAGTCTGAGATGGAACGAAGGGACCGCAAAAAGTCGGGCTCAGCTCGATGCCATCACTACTTGAAAGCCCCGATCTCGTCTGCGCGTTACGAATTAAGAGCGAGACCCGCTCCTTCCCCTTTTCGTTATTGTGGTCCACTTTATTGGCGTCGGTGACGTCTTTGGCCGCGCTCGTGTGAAGAATGGTGTCGTTAGGGGATGGAAGATGAGAGAAGGTCGCGAACGTAGCATCAGCCTGCGCTTTTGTCCGTACGTCACAGAGATAAGGATAAAGATGCGCACGTGTGCGCGTGTGTGGTACAGTGCTCGCAGGCGGAACAATCACGTGTCCAACAATAGCTGGAGTCTCAGACAGTGCAGCGAATGTGAAGCTGAATAAATGTTCTTCACCCTTTCACACCCAGTTTTGCCCTGCAAGCGTTGGCCTCGATCCTGGGTCGCAAGACCACAAAATAAGAAATTGGCACCGTGATCGTCCAACATTGAGGCTTTGGCTCCGTTCAACATGTGTACACTAATCGGGATATCGAGCTACCTCAGCACCTGTACTGAGACGCACTGAAATAAGGTATTGACCTGACTCAACAAAGTCCCACGTCTGCAGGTTGTCCTAACAAGTTTCTTCTCGATTTGGTCTTACTCCTGGAATGCACTGAACGTGTCAAGGGCAACCACGACGAGAGCCAGGTCGAGACTTCTGGGTCGATTGCATTGCACAGTGTCCACGCAGGGCTCAGAAGCCACGGGACACCGATTCACCCACAAAAGACGGCTGCCACAGGCTGGTCAGAGACATTTTTTCCTTCTTCCTCTTCTTCTTTGACCTACTTTTGACGTCATGCAGTTTCCCCAATTTTGACTGGCGTCCATTTTGTACAGTCGGAATATGCGAAGAGGAATGCGTAACATTTCCCCCCCCCAAGCTATGGAGCAGAAAAGACGTGTGAAGTGCACTGGACACAACAGGAGAAGCCAAGCGTAAAAGGAAGATCGGGACAAAGTAGTCTTTTGCATCAGAACTGGACATCACTGGCGGGAGCGAAAGTTTGGGAAAAAGCCATCAAAGCACTGCATGGACTTGCAAAATTTGTTCAATTGAATGCCTAATACCAGATTGCAAACGTCACTGTCAGGTGGAACTCCAACTTTTCTCCCAAAAGGCTGGGAAAAAAAATTAATTTTCTTTGGCCAAAAAAGAATCGTTTGGCTCAATCTTTTGACCATTTGTTATCAAAAGTGCTGCAAGTCAAAGTTTGTGACTACAAACAATCTTTACACCTCTTTCTCACTGTCGGCCTGAAGGCTGTGTACATAAAAAGATACAGGACTCCCTCCACCAGGAGCCTTTTAACTCAAGTAACAAAAACACTATGGCACAATCAGGCTTTGGAGGCATTGAAAAGTTAGGGTTCTTAGGGTTGGCAGAAGAGTTTTTCTACATTTACACTGCTTCTCCCGGATCAGTTTTGGGTGTGCAGTAGCAAAATTGGGAAATTGCGACGACTCATGACATTTCTCCGATCACGATCGTGACAGAAGTCTCTGGACAGAGCGAAAGAGAGAGGAAAAGCGCAGTCACAATGAAGTCGCATGTATGCGTAAGACTCCAGGCAGGACACTGGTTGCGACAGCATCCAGTTACGTTGGTGTCTTGCAGTCGTGCACGTATGCATACAGACAGAGAGATGGACAGCGAGACGTGCAACAACACGCTCGAACGCTAGTACGACGTCTGCACGGACTGTGACATGCCAAATGCGCTTCATGGATATCTACGTGTGCACAGTTAAGAAAGAACAAAAGAATGATGATGTCCTTCTCACTTTTACAGGTCGTCACTTCACGCTCCCTCGTCTGGAACAATCTTCGTCCTCTTCATCGTCGTGCTCTTTGCGTCAACCACCTCCGTCAGTGGACGCCGCAATGACAAGCGGCTATCGCTGTTCGACTTCCCGTCGCCGGAAGCCCCGCGGCCACCTTTCGGGCCGCAGCCCCTGTTCAACTTTAAGCCGACCTCCTCCTCTTCCTCTATGGTGTCCGCCAAGACTTTGCAGAAGAAGCTGAGGAAGACAAAGTTGCGCAACTCGCCCATCACGTACATCAAGATGCCGGCCAACCCGTACTCTTTCATCCCCGGCCAAGGCTTCGTGTCAAGACCAAGCGCCGTGGTCAACCCTTTCGCAGCTCTCTTCCGATCACCGCAGACGACAAGGAAGCAGACACCAGAGGAGAGGAATCAGATTGACACGGGGAGTCCGTCCAAGTCCAACTCAATCATCGAGAAAGTGAAACCTGCCAGCTACAGCCTTGGGAGTGGTCTTCTCTCCAGGATCTTTCAGCAGCCTGCAACGAGGCGAGAGGCTCAACATGGACACGGCCAAGACGATATGAACGTTGGCGAGTCCAAACGCTCGTCGGTGGTCCAGGTCTCATCGGAGAAGGAAGAGAGCAGATCGTCGGCTTCGAAGTATGGTAGCAACGAAGACGAGGATCAAGGCGACGACGGCAAGAAGAAAGTGTCCAGCCTCTTGAACTTCGACTTCCTGTCCTCCATTGCCAAGGTGCACAGACCTAATATCAACTACGTGTCCAATGCCAGACCCTTCAACATCTACAGTTGGCCATTCGGTGGCAAAACTTCGACGACGACCACGACGACCACGACAACGACGACTACGACCACAACGACAACAACAACAACGACCACTGCGGCAAGCAATTCGGTGACCAACAGCCCGATCATTTGGTTAGGCAAATACTTCTTCAACGGGCTGCCTCATTCAGTCAGCCACTTCAAGTCGCCGTTCTCACCCTTGTATTGGTACGACTCCTTGAAAGACGTCAAGTATCCATCCACCAAACTGTTCAATCACCTCTTTTGAGAAGTCAGAAAGGAAGAGTTTTTGGTGAGATACCAAAGGAAGAGAGTCCATGACTTCATCTAAATGCAACAAAATCTGCAATTAGGGACAACAGTTTGTGTCAGCAAACTTCAGAGAGTTCGGACTTCTGCACGAGCTCTTAACCTTCCTCTTAGGGGGATGCAGCAAGATGATAGTAGAAGCAAAGTGCTAATATCCAGTCAAACTTGAGAGTTCGTCATTGCGTGGATACAGAGAAGAGTATCAAAATACTTGCCCATGGGTGTAAGCATGTAAAAGATTTCACATGGTTCTTTACGTACTTATCTCTTCTTCTCCTCAACGGCATTTGTCTTGTACGATTCCGGGCGTTGTTCCTGAAATCGTGCGTCATTTTTTCTTATACCCTCTAAAAGCATAACAATTGTGTAGTGTAAGGTGGGCTTTGTGTACAGTACAATGTATTCACAGTAGTGCGTAATGTATCAGTACAATCCAGCGATGGAATCGTAGAAAATAGACCACATTAATGTAGGACAGCTATCGTGTATCACTTCTTCTTCCCGTAGGGATGCTTCTTGTAGTATAGATAGATGGGATCGCCGTTGGGCTGGTAATACTCAGATGGGTTCCTCGTCTGGAAAGTCACCCCCTTGGGAGGATCCGCATTCAGCTGAAGACATAGCAGAGTCAGCATTGTGGTTGCTGCTGTTTTCACTCAACTTTACAAGGTAGGTACCTTCTTGTCAGTGGCGTTGGTGTTCTCGTGCCGGTCGTTGGGATCCGTGGAGATGTCGTCCTCCTCACCCTTGGCGATGAACTTCGCCTCCTCGTGGCCCGTGTTGGGATTCAGGATGGTGAGTGGTCTGCCCCAACACGTCCACAGGTGAATGAGGACAAGGAGGGTCAACAATATGGACTTACAAAACTGAATCAAAGGGATGAATGCACACACGTTGTAAATGTACACTTCAGTATAATTGGTTCAAGCGACCCAAATGCCCTCACCTGCATGTTCAGTTACGGTAGTCGAGGAGAAAACAGGACTGGTTCTGCGAGAGGGAGCCGCAATTTAAGATGAGCTGGACACACGCACGCATGCAGGCAGGCACGCAGCCCACGAAATCACACAGGGAACCGGCCCTCAGGTTTGCCAGGTGGAAAGACCCGGAAGTCTCTCTCCTCTCGCACTGCACTGGCGACCAAGTCACTATTGTTACTATTATGGAATACGTATAGGACCTCTACAATTTGCTTGGGTGCAGTACCTAGAAATGCCCGACGCGTGGTACTGCCTCAGGAAGCGTTTCATCAGGAAGGCGTAGAGATCTAATTCCAGCTCCAGGACGTCTGCCAGCCTCCGCCTGACCTCCTCACTCACCTCGTGTTTCACAGGAGACGCGTTCAGGTGCGGGACTGAAGTGAAGACAGTGTCCATGATACGGTTGATTCTCTCAAGTCGCGACAAATGCCCAAGCTGGTGAAGGAAAAAAATCCCAAGTGCCCACAGTAGCATCGATCGTAAGTGAAAACCTGCGTATTGCATCGTACGGTAGATAGTAACAGGGCTCAGTTTCACCGTTCCTATGCCGTACTATTAACGCACCATACCGTATGCATTGCAAAATAGTTTACGTCTTCGTATGAGTCACGACCGATACTACACTGAACCTTCTAGGATTGAAAAGGTGGGTGTATCCGCATTATCATAGTGTATTTGAGACCGACACAAATCTTGGATGTATTTGCCATATGCGGCACTACATTTTTACCCTCACATATTTGTGATCTCTGTGCGTATGGCATTGAGAACCGACCCCTAGCTAGCATCATGCCACGCATCATTCAGTACAATATTATTTGTTCTAAAAGCAGACAGGTCACCTCTTTCCATTAACTAATCAACTTACGAGTTTTGTTGCTTATGCCGGTTAGGAATTCCGGCGCTACTCGCTCGAACATCTGGATCGACTCATGGGACATTTCCATGATGCCGACAAGCTGGAAAAAGCGCTCCACGTTCGACTTGGCCGTCTCCAGAGCCTCTCTCGAGCCATGCAAGGTGCAGAAATTAGCGTATCCACAAAGAAATGCCTGAGAAAAAAAGCGAACTGCGTGTACACTGGCGAGATCATACGGTACTAGGTGAGGGTGGAGCCCAGCCCTTATGGTGCGACCGACATCAGTCACCCAGCGTAAACGCCAATGTCAAAGCACCCATTCAAATGATACCACTAACTATTGGAGATGGCTCAAACTCGGAGACCCCCGGCTTGAGGTTGCATTCATCCCAGCCGTCCACGTCGCAGGTTTCCAGGCTGGCGTTCTTCCACTGCTCCGCCCTGACGGGACCGACTGCCTTCAGCATTCTCTGATAAGGCCTGTTACATCTTCGGATGTAGTAGAAGCTACACGAACAGACTCCAAGTTGAACAGTTGGTGGTGATTCACTCAATTTTTTTCTTCTTACTAGGATATAAAACGGTCGACTGGATGTCTGACCCAGGATATCCAAATGGGATTGGTTTCGTTGAATTCTCTAAAGTCGATGAACTTTACATGGCCGCAATACGCGAACTTGTGGATCTTTGGTTGTCCTCTCAAGCTTCTGTGAGTTATGAAAGCACGCTTGACAAAGAGTGCCTGCAACATAGATCAATGCAGTAGTAGCACTAATCATTACTATGTCGGCATAAATGCACACAATACAGGGTGTCCCATAAGTCTGGTCCAAACTTTAAACCCTTATATCTCGAAAAGTATTGCACCTAGAAACGTCCTTTTAACCTCATTTGAAAGAGGAGATTCATAAGATTCTTCGCATACCCCACGGAGTTCATGAGAATCACAAATCAGGATGGCAGAGAAGCTGAAATGGATTTTTACCAGGAATTTCCTGGAGTCCAACTCATCCATGTGTGCACAATGTCGTGAGAAAGTTTGATGAGACAGGCCGAATTGATGACCGCCCTGGCCCTGGAGGACCTAGGATGGCTGGATCAGGTGAAAATCGCGAGGTTGTCCGTGAAGCTTATGCAGAGTCACCACACAAATCAGTTTGAAGGGCCTCCATGGAACTGAGCTTGCCAAAGACATTGGTGCACCAGCACTTGAAATCACTTGGGCTGAGAAGTTTCATACCGAAGCAGATGCAGGCTCTGAAGGCAACAGATCATCCAGCTTGGGAACATTTTGCTACATTTCTTCTCTATCCAGGTCCAGAGGGCAATGCAGAGCAACAGATTGACCACATCATCTGGACTGATGAAGCTCAATTCAAATTGAATGGGATGATAAATCGTCACAAAGCAGTCTGCTGGAGCCTAGAAAACCCTCATGAGATTGTTGAAAAGGAGTTGAATGCTCCAGGAGTCATGACATGGGTCGGAATTTGTCCTCGTGGTATCATTGGTCCATTTTTCTTTTAAGCAGAATGTTGACGCACCAAGTTACCTGAAGATGCTGCAAGACAGCATTCTGCCAGCTATCCAGGCCATGTTTGATGGCCTGGAGAATGTTCTGTTCCAGCAGGATGGAGCACCAGGCCATTGGGGTTGATGTGTCCGTGCTTACCTTGATGAGATGTTTCCAGAGTCCTGGATCGGTCGTGATGGTCCAATTCAATGGTCACCAAGAAGTCCAGACTTGACACCCATGGATGCAAGCTTTTGGGGTGTTGTGAAGCCAAAAGTCTACACAAGGAGACCTCGCCCATTGGACGAGATCCGGAACTTCATAAGAGAAGAGTTTGCTTCACTCCATGCAAATCAGCATCTTTGCTGTCCAATTTGTCTGAATGCTTTGAAACGAGCGGAGAAATGCAAGGAGATGAATGGATGTCACATTGTGCAACATTTGTAATGTTTGTTTGTTTTCTTCTTGTTTCATTTCAACCAATCCTACTGAAATCCAACTGTGATCAACTGGAACCTGCCGACTGGAGGGGCATGTATTTGCACCCAAACGGACTCTAAGGGACTTAACAAATTTTGTTTTCACTTATAATTGCAGTAAAAAAGTGCTTCAAGGTAAAAAAAAATCCATTTCAGCTTCTATGCCATCCTGATTTGTGATTGTCATGAACTCCGTGGGGTATGCGAAGAGTCTTATGAATCTCCTCTTTCAAATGAGACTAAAAGGACCTTTCCAGGTGCAATACTTTTCGAGATATAAGGGTTTAAAGATTGGACCAGACTTATGGGACACCCTGTATTAGTCGACATACATGTATGTGCATTAGTGACTAAAAGCGCGTCGAGGTCGGTAGTCCTAGGGACGGGAATGAGGTTGAATCACGAGATTTCGATTCGTTTGACAGCACTAACATGCACACAGACAGTAGACACCTTCATGGCACTGACATGTATGCCCATTCCAATGGACTTGGTGTTGATGCCAACGTACTTCACGTGTGTGGAACGCTTCAACTTGCCTGCTTTTTTCTCCGGCCAACCAAAAATCTGAATGCATTATTTTGGTACCATCTGACCCCATTCTCCTCGCCAGCAGACCTGAAGAGGTGGTCCAAAGTGGTGCTGGCCGTCTTGGGCACCTCTGCGTAAATCAATTTGCTCCTATCCGTTGGTCCATATTCCTCCAGCAGCCTTTTTTCTCCCCCGGCGCCGTTGACTTCCGACGTCGTGTCGATCTCGCCATACCTGCTAAAAGTACGATGAGTCCACCGAATGTGAGCTGGAACTCTCCTGACGCACATATTTTTTCGCTCGAGTGCATCGGGAAAGTCGGAAGACCCGTTCCTCCCCTCGGTGACGACCGTCCTGGTGTAGCTGGGAAGCGTCTTGAGCACCGACGCGGTCAACAGCAAAGACAAAGTTATGACCAGCACGGAACACTGCTTCAGCCTCCGATAATTCTTCTCGCTGGACAAAGACATGCTCTTTCACCTGGACAGATAAGTGAAGCACAACAAGAGAGACTGAAAATGATTTCACGTCATGCCCGTTGGATGACTGATTTACGGAGGACACAGCGAGGCCCTAGGTTTTTCTGCCCCAGGCTAGTTTTGCATGCACACACAGGATATGCCAATATGATGCATTATCCGTGTGATGCATTTACTTTGACCCGTACGAGCCAGTATCCTCCGCATGCACAGTTGCATCCACCCACCCACGCGGGTGCGCAGACAGACAAGAACTGTTATCCACGAATGTGTGGCTGTCCAGGCGCAGCACGATCGCATGACCAGAAATCGATATCTGCTACTGCATGTACCACACGCGGCCACGTCTGTCTCAAGCAACCAATCGATATCGATATAAAATGAGGGTACAGTTTTTCTTGTTTTTTCGCTCCCTCTCTTCGTTCCCCTCGGAATATTGGTCGCGTTGTCGAGCAACCTCGAATTCGTTCCTCCTCCTTGGTGTGCGGCATTTTGCACTCCTTTCCCTCGCCCCCCAAGTTCCGCGGGCACGCGACTTTGACGCCTGTGGGCGAGTCGCGGCTCCATCGCCGGTTGGAAGTCGTCGTCGTTGGAAGTGAGAGAGCAAATTTCGCCGGTCTCCACGCAGAGGATTGAGCGCGCGTCCGCTAAAGACATTTTGGAAGCCGCGCGAGGGAGGGAGCTTTTTTTCTCTCTTATTGGCCGCAAGTTCCGCTGCTCTCCGCTGAATCAACAGTGTTGCAGACGCTTCCAGCGAGAAGGGACGTCTTCTTCGTATAATAGGACAAAAGTGACGTCCGCGTGTTTGCTTTTGCTCCCACCAATGCCTCTATGAGTGCAGCTGACAGTGACAAGCACAAGAAATGTGCGCCAATCTCAGGGGAGTAGCCAAGAAGCAGAGAAACTCCCAATCTCCGTGATTACGAGGATGCCGCTGCTGACAAGTGACAACACGAGATGATGGATGAAGGAGGCGGAGGCGGAGACAAGGCAGCAATAATGACGAGACCGCAAGACAGGAGAATCGACGGCAACAGCGCCAGACAGAAGAGGAAGAAGGCGCAAGCCATGGAGCAGCAAATCAGCTACGCAGACTCCGCCGTCGTCACCTGGCTCAGGTTCCTGCAGATGGAGGAATACGCGCAGGATTTTTTGGACAATGGCTATGATGACTTGGAGACTGCCAAGCGGATTGGGAGTGAGGATCTGGACGCAATAGGGGTGGCTTCGGCTCATCACCGCGCCTTTCTCCTCGATGCCGTGCGAGTCCTCCGAGAGCAAGGGGCTGTATGGGTGTACCTCTTACAGGAAGAGCACAGGCAGCAGCAGCAGCAGCAGCATCACTTGCCGCAACACCTCCAACACCAGCATCATGTTGATACCGAGTATGACAGCTGCGGCGAACGCGTGTCTGCCGGCAGCTCCGGAATCGCCTCTGGCAACTCCTCTTCCATCCCGTGGAACGAGGCCGCCGCCTCCTCACACGACCGCCTCAGCGGCAGCGAGGGCTCCTCGGCGTCTTCCTCGTCATCCACCAACGCCGCCATGATCAACAAGAAGACTCAACAGCGAAAATGTCAGGTGGAGTTGACGCCGGAGCACCAGCGAGCTCTCAATAACGGTGCCAGTGTTATTAACGGAAACAGCCACATGGGCACCTTGTACGGCACCAGATTGAGACTGGGACACAGTGCTTCGACTGGCAACAATCAGAACGACGACGAGTCCGAGGATTTGATCCAGCGAGTGAGTGACATGCAATGTGGTGGTGGTGGGGAAAAGTCATCGAGAAAGAATCCCTGGAACAGCACAAGAGCTTCATTGGGCATTCAACTCAGGGAGAGGTTGGACTCTGAAGGAGTGGACCTCACAGCCCCGTCGTTGAACACAAAGGTAGGAGAAAGTTCAAAATATTTTCTTCCTTCCTTCCTTCCTTCCTTCTTTCCCCTAACTTCTCCCTTGGTTGATCCGACCATTCCTCATTGTTGATTACTCAACTTTGGGGCTCTGGAGAGTCAACGAGAATAGAACAGGCTGAAAAGAAAAATGAGCTTCCAGCACTACTTTTGTATGACATCGAGTGCTCAGACTGGACGTTATGTCCAAAATGCCCGAATTCGAGCAAAGCAATTCTACAAATTGTCTCCGTCGTCAGTTATTTTTGGACCATTCTGCAGGAAGAAGAGGAGTGGGACTTTTTTCCAGTACAGGGGGAGGAGGAATCCGGGGGTCATTCGTCAGGATTTCCCACGTCTCACCCTCTACAGTGAGGGGATTCAGTCTTTTTATATGTGTGTTTGTAAGAAGCAAAGAGAGCGAGAGAGAGATTGAGTCGAAATTTTGCAGTGGACCAAAGACGATGGGTTATTTTTTAGGGAATGTAACTGTAAAAAGTGCCGGGTATCAACATACTCTGCTCCACAATCCTACGCATGAATTATCCGTACAGTGCACGAATAAAGTTTTTTTGGAGGCAGAAGGCCAGAAATGTGCTCTCAGCAAGAGCAATTCATTAAAGTTGCTTCTATTAGGGAACTATCCGATTACGTCGGCTAGTGCTGCTTTTCAATGAGCCACTTTCCCACTTAATCAAGACCCATCTCGGGCTCTCTGCTTTCTTCAACCTATAGAGATTTGATTGATACATCATTCCTCCCACCCGCCCACCGACAATGAGCCCGGCTTATTTGTGCAAAAGTGTACTTCAGTTGTACTTCACCTGGGCCAAGTTCATTCCTACTCCAGCGCGTGGATCGTCGTCCATGGATGCGAGCATGGTGGCCTAGCACATGCGCATACGGACGTACACGTGCACTACCACATTGTGTACTGTTTGCGTACTGCATGTGGGTACGTATTCGTACGTACATAGACTGTCTGCTGTCACTGAGTGGTGAAAAATGACTTTCAGAAATGTGCTATACGTGTTCCTTAAGTTGGAAAGTCTTAATGGCTTTCTATCTCTTTTACTCATACCTTTTATTGCTCAGGCGATATTGCTGGTGTCTGCACTACGACCTGCAGCAGCAGCTAGGCCCATTTCCTTCCAACTTTCCATCTGCTATTACGTTCTCTGCCTTTGAAGTTTCGCATCAAAGATTTTCCAACGGAGTCGCAGAAACGTCACCGTCTTAGAACTTTTTGCCGCCAAGTCTGATTTTTGCCCAATTCAGTAGAAGAAAAGACCGGGTACAAATGATGGAACAACATGAGCACAAGAAAACGAGCAGTTCTGGCGTGAGAAAAGCAACCTCTTCTTAACAAAATAGTGCGCAGAGGTCCTTAGTCCTACATCAGACGGTACTTGCTACACAAATGATTCTAAGTCACGGCAGCTACACTGGAAAATTCAAAAGGTCCCCCTCCCCATTCTTTATGCCAAGAAATCAGCGACCCATTTATCAAGTCTTCCCGAAGGCACGACGAAGGAGCGTAGTAGAAAGCAGGGCCTTTACTCATTTCTGTGCAGCGCAGGAATTTGAACAGCAGTAGAAGAACCATTTGCTTTTGTTTCACACACTGGCGCACACACACACCCACACACGCACGCACACACGCACTCACTCACGCACAACCAGGCACCTGCTGTGCTGCTACGCATTGTTTGCCACGCACGCGTCCTACCCGAAAGATTTCCATCATAGCAGGGGTACGATTACAAGCGAGCCACACAGATAGTTATGCTTACATTGTACGCACATGTGGTAGTTACACATGCATGTGTAGAATGCAACCAACACCATGAGACTCTCAGTGCGTGACTTTCCTTGTTTCTCTCATATCCTCCCTCTTTCTCTCTCTTAGACGCACACAACTTTCGTGCACACAAACTCGGATATGAGTGCATACGCATATAGTATTCTTGCCAAGGAAAACGGAACGTTGCTGCTGAAGAGATAACTTGGCGTAACTTGGTGGGTGGATGCTCTGCACTTGTGTTGTACGTAATCCACTCAACTGCTGTTCATGTACAAGAGACTTGATGGTCGGACAGTTAGGACAAAGTTTTTAATGCAACGCTGATGTCAGTGCTGGCAACCTCGTTGTGGCAGTCGTCTCCGACTGCCACAGGGAATCTTTGTCTCAGCCACGTAGATGCTTCTAGCCCCAGCTCACTACTTCTCCCATAGGCCATGCGCCCATAGGCCAGGAATCGGTTGCTGCCTAGACTCCCAAATACCTATAACGGAAAACGTACGCACAAAACTGCGCAAGTCGCCCGAGGTGAAAATGTTCCACTTCAACTGCAAGTCTCGAAGTCTTCTACCCAAGTCCTTGCCAGGGTCGTGCCTGCTCACCGAGAAGGAAGGGGGATCTTTGTACTAGACGCAAGAGACCCAAAAGCTCTACTACGTGTATACGTAGGATGGAGCAAGAGGACAGCTGTGCTGGCAGTTTCGTTTTCCTCTTTCTCTCTCGCCAATCAGTGACAGGGTCTGGCTCCCCCGAATCAGATTTACTGCCAGCGAGCACGATATTTTGAGGCTTTCGCCACCACGTACATTGGGAAAGGCGGCCTTTTTCTTCTGCCTCGACGAGTTCTCCGGCGGCGTCCACGAGCAACAGGAATGCGGCGTGTCATTCACGTGCATGCAGAGCTCAGTGTCGATGACGAATGACGTGGGACAAATGTTGGTGGCGCGGATAATCATTCACCACGCTTGTTAGTCCCAGCTGACCGAGTGGGCTGGACTGGCATGCTTTATGCAGCATGATTAGCTGCTTGCAAACTTGTCTTACTCTCTCCGGAGTGCACGACAGAGATGAAAGGCCTGGAGCTTCTGCTTCCCACACCTTTTGAGGAAAGAAAAAAGCTTCTCTCCGGTCCCAAGAAACCCTCTCTTTCTCTCTTCCACACCACCTCTGACCACTTTCATCATCTCTCCTCCCACGAGGAGGAAAAGGCGAAGGAGAAAGCGAAACTTTGTTGTGGGAGCCAACGAGAAGGGGGCAAACTGACAACAGGAAAGAAAGAAAAAGCTGGTGACGAAAGCACCTCGTAAATTTCCTCTCCTCCTGACCAAAAAGACTGCTTCTTATCGACCAATTCCAACGGCTTTTTCCCCACTCTCTTTCCGCTTTTAAGCTGTATTTCTTACTGGGGGTTGGGATCGCCATCTGCGGCGTCATAAATAAGAGGCCGCGTAATTTGACTCCCACTGGCGCATGAAGTATCCATGTCCGACACCGGCCAGATCAAGCAACGAGCCTCTGGCCAGTGTGCTGCACTGCGCGGCCGACGCCGCGTGCGTGGCAGTGCAACCGCTTTGTTTGAGGTCTTCTTGGCCCGAACTATGCAGTAGTGCGGTAAGTGCTACGACTACCGTACACACACAGCGTACTGTATGCGTGTGTACATACGTACTGCACACGCAGTAGGGGAGAGCCAAGTACCTAGAAAGGTCAACAAGAGAGAGACGATCCCAACTATTTGCTGGACCGTCGACGAAAAGAGAAGAAAGCTCAGTGAGATCAAGAAAGACCCAACTTTCGGTCCAATCAGTCCAATTTATCGGGAAAAGAAAACTTGGTGGCACACACAAAGCCGACCAAAGGAACTTTTCATTGGGAGAAATCCTCTTTTTCTCGCTTGAAAAAGCGTTGCCCGACGTGATTTCTCCTTACTAACTACGGCGAAAGCAGCGGCGAGGAGGAAGCGAGAGCTTATTAGACAAAGTGCAGAGCAGACAGGCCGAATAGCAGTGAGAGGATCAATTTTTGAGCAGAAGTTTAAGGCCTGTCTGAGAAGGCGAGTCTGTGCCTTGAAGAAGGATGAGTGCGAGAGATCTTTGTTATTAGATTTCGATATTTCAAAGTCAACAAGAGTCTGAGCACAGGTGCAGGGAGCAAGAGAAAAGAATGGTAACAAGATTTGTGCGAGTCAAGAGCGGGGTGAAGAAAAACGCTCCAACTTTGACGGCGATCACTACGTACGTAGACTAAGATTTGTCTCCTTGATGAATTTAAAATGCAAAAGCCTCACAAGAGAAGCTCGGGTAACCCTCCTGCACGGGCGTGCGTGTGCACAAGGAAGGGCGAGCAGAATTTCTGGGTAATTTTCATGAAAGCCGACGTCTTGCAGTCCCTCAGGCATGTGTTCTCCGTCTTCCAAGTTTTGTAGGGAAGGAACTTTGCTCCCGATTGCGTCGTCCTTTTCTTTGAGTTAGACTCCGGGCATGTGTTTCGACTAAATTTTGCATAGGCCTTGAGGGGAAAAAAATTATGCCTTCAGATATGTGCAGTAGATGGTTTCTAACAACTGACGTCCTAGGGTGAAATGTCGCAATGCTGTCAATGTATGTACCGGTACCTCACGAACATATGTACGTACGGACGTTGCCGCTACGACGTCTGGCAAATCTGGCACTTTCATCGGTCCTATCATTCCGCCCGAGGCAACTTGGAGAATCTGGAGCCGAAATAGCTGGGATGGTCTTAGCATTGACGTCGGCCATTGGGCTTCCGGTCAGGACATCCGCCAGCAGGAGATGGAGATACGTGGTACGTCGGCATGCTCAGCTTGTACTGCACGTGACACACCTTGCAATCGTAGCCCCCGCCCTCTCGGAACGAACCACTGCAGTGTTTCGTCACGCCTGCGTGAGTCGTACTGTAGGAGTAGGACGAAAGAATCTCTGTAATGTGTGACTCCTGTCAACAGATCTGTGTGTGTGTGTGTGTACTGTATGTACGTAGATGAAGCAACAACAGTCCCGCAGCTGATTCAGAAGCCTCGGTTCATTCTTTCTCCCCACGGAGTTGTTCTTTTCCATTCTCTCTCATCTCGGTCATCACGTCCAGGAGGCCCGCTCAGCCGCGTTCGCCCCATTTCCTGCCTCGGGGCCTCTTCTCCACTGCGCACATTTACGTACGTCCGATCGTGTTTGCCCGATGATGCATCTCTCAGACTGAGGTCAAACTCTCTCGAGCATAGCGGATGCCCATATTCTGTGTAACCCTTGCATTCCTCGCTTTCCTACTTCCCTTCCAGAGCTTCCACCCTGAATGCTAGCCTAATGAAGTGATCTCTTTCTTTCTGCCCGAGCCCACTTCTTCTTCTTCGTGGTGCTTTTCCTATGCTTTTAAGGAACTAAGCTTGCCAAATGGGGCCCTTTACAGGGGGGAAAAAAGGACGAAGAAAAGAAGGGCGAAAAATGGAATGTCCAACCTCACGTGCACGTAGACTTTGAAAGCCATTTCGGCGACTCTCGTAGTAGTACAAAGTCGCTTTACATGGAGATGAGGACAGGCAGTTATGCAGTTGAACAGTTATGCAGGCAGGCAGGCAGACACACGCCGTAGTTTTCTATGCTCCTTCCAAACGTAAGGTGTTATAAGAGCTCTCGAGGAATTTGCAGGTGTACTGACTTATTTCCTTTATCGATTGCCGATTTAAAAGGCTCTCCCCATTAACCCAGAGCTTTACGCAAAAGGGTTTCACTTGGGCGACTTCGCCCAAGTCTTCTGCGGGGTAATGTGCACCTCAATGATCCGCTTAGCATATCTAGGTACATTTACGTACAGTATGTTTCGCTGCGCGGCCTACGAGCTGCATGGACTACGAGGACTTCCTGCTAATGTGCTGGCGTACGTAACCCGGACAGAGCTTGAAAAGGCGCTATGCCAGCAAGAAAGAAGTAAGGCATTCCTTAGAAAAGTGGGCGCATTCTGCACTGCAGCATTTTCCTGTGACAATGGTGATCGATGCTTAGTGCAGCATGTGAATCTCCCGTCAATGTCAATGGCAGCGCTTATCGCGCCATTGCCACAATACACATAATACCAAGTTGCACAGAAGACTCTGGTTCACTTGGAAAGCACAGAGCTCTGCTATCAGCTCTCAGAGCAGAGCCGAGGGGCAGGAAAAGGCCATTTTTGTATATTTCATATTTCCAAGCACTTTCTGCCATGACTTGACAATAACAGGTGGTGTTCATGTCCGAAAAACCAACATATGATCTCTTTCTTGAGGGCTCTCTCCACTTTCATCTCTCTCCTCTTCTCTTGACCATCTGGACCATCATCTGAAGTTGTTCTCATAAGCAGAGAAGACGTTCCATTAGCCGGAGAATTTGCCTACGTACATGTTGAATTGTTGTTTTGTGCCAGGGAATGCAATAAGCTATGTTACATGATACGTATATAAGCTCCCACCGTGCGTTTTGCAGAGATCCCAGGACGTGTGGCCACTGTAGGGAAGGCGTCGTCTGCACCCTCTTTGTCTGACCAGTGTTGTTCTTACCGTCAACCCACGAATGAGTTTGAGCTGCCGAACCAATTACGCGGAGATCAAGCCCGAGAAGGGCTTTGCTCTTGAGCTGGACTGTTTCTGCCCTTGTTTCTGCCCAACCATTCAGTATGCAAATCTACGAGAGCGATTGATGGGGAGCAAACTCAGTTTGCGGACTGAACAAAGAAAAAGTCCGGTGTTTCATGGGGCTCCGCGGCGCTTTTGAGAGCGGGATCTCCTGATGAGAGGCAGGATTCACTTCTGCGCAAGTTTTGTTGCAAGAGCTGGCAGTGACGAATGCAAGCGCCAACGCACAGTGTGAGCGAGTGCATGGACAGTTAGTACGGGAGTTGTACGTACCTTTGTGTCTCATGTGAGCCCCGAAATATGCGGCTTTGACAAATCTTGTGTGTGCTGTACGAAGGAGGCACGTTCCATTCTTTGCTGAAGAATGACGCAAATGCACACAAGAGAGCTCCTATCTGCTGCTTTTCAAGGCGGTGAAAAATATTCAAGGCGAGTAGAATTTCTCTCTGCTTTCTTGTCACGTATAACCGGGTTGCTGCTCCGGCTGCTTCTACACGTACGTTGCACGTAGCTCTACCATCTGAAACGAGCAAGATTTTCATATGCTCAAAGAAGCTATTGCCCCGGTGTCCCCCATCTGCCAGACCGTAGCGGAGTGACAGTTCTACAGTATCAGCGTTACTTACAGGCCCTTCTTCTCTGAGCACGTGACTCAAGTAGGCTGGTCTCTGGAGACATCGGTGAAGTGTGCCTAGATGTTGAGCAGATGCACGTACCTGCTGGGGGTAGGTTGTGTTCTCACAACAGGAAGTGGGTGGTGTCCACGCACGCCCAGGTAAGGGAGAAGAAGACATCCATCCACCCGCCCACGGTGGTCGCTTCTCCAGGAGGGTTTTAACACATGCCGAGCAAGAAGAGATATCGGGATGTGGAAGAAAGCCAGGGGCGCCCCCCCCCCCCTTTTTTGCCGTGCAATGCATTGCATGCACACTTGGAGCCTCCGCCTTTCAATTTCAGAGAGTGCATTTCCTGCGTGCACATCAGGCAGGCTCTTTTCCATCTCCCCTCCAACGAACGCTCCTCGTCCTGGCAGACCTTGGCAGAAGTGCTGTAGTTAGTTCTTTTTGCTCTGTAACAGTCTCCAACTTTTGGTGGCATCGGCGCTGTTCACGCTTTGGTGCATCGATGAGAGGCGGATCTGCTGCTCTCCCTTTGGCCTTGTAGTACGTATGTACAACAAAAAAGGCCCTTTCATGTCTCTCTCATTGTTTCGAGACATTGATTTCACCCTTTCTCTCCGGCTCCAGCCATAGTTACCGACACTGGTACAATAACACGAAGTTTCCCCCTCCTGCTTGGAGGTGTCTCCCCCACCTCTGAACCCCCCCCTCTACCAGTCATAAAAAGCAATTTTCGAATATTCCCCCTTCCCCTTTTTTTGCAAGTCAAAGAGAAAGAGACAAAGCTTCTTTCCTCCCTCATTTCCTCCCCTCTTTCTCCTCATACGGCCTGAAGGAATTGCTTTCTTTTCAGGGCTTTCACCCTGCAATTAGAATCCTAGCGTTTCTCCTCTCCTTATTGCTGTCGTCGTCGCTATACCTCAAGGAATGTTTATGGCAGTCGGCCTTTTTATCGGGGGGGATCAAGTGAGCTGTGCCCTCCGCTGCTTGGCTTTCTTCTACGTGCGCACAGTATTTCGAGTCGATCCCCTTACTTTTTTTTTACGAACACTCTACAGTGCTGGCACGGAAAGTAAAATACACCATAGTTTTGGTGCGTGCGTGATGGCAGCTGTTTCCTCTTCCCACTGCTGTACAGTGCAGCTCTAAGGCTTTGGGGCGGAGGAAGAAGGGGGGTGTAGTACAGACTGGATGGTGAGGTGGGTTCCCTCCTCCCCCTTGCCTTCTTGTGTTTCATGCCCTTCAGTAGCATGCGTACGCACCAGCTGTAGTAGACACTTTTAGCAGCACACCAGGCTCTACTTTGGTAAGTCTGTCAAGTGGTCCAGTGGCACTACTAACCTGGCAAAAAAAGGTTGCCCACACCAGGGGTGAGTCAGATCGAGTCTCATGTGCCGTCCAAAGTGTTGCTCTTCTTTTCTGTTTCTTTGACATGTTCTATCCTCGCCAATTTCTCTTCTGCCAACTTCTTCTTGGTTCCCCCCACGCAGACTGCTGACCCCTCGCCTCTGCCTACTGCGTATAAATAACATTTCATTTCCCTCCTCGCAACAACTTTTTTGCCTTTTCTTCCTCTTCTTCCCTCAGTAGCAATTTTTTGCCCGCACATGTCAAAAAAAAAGAAGAAAGAGAGTTTGTGAGAAGAAGCCACATTGTACTGATGGTTGGCAGCCTTAATTAGCTGCCGCCACACAATTATTGTTATTGGCGAGGGAGAAGCTGAGAAAAAAGAGATGAGGGAAGAAGAAAAGAACGTTTCCATTAATGAGTGAGCTGCGGATGCTCGCCAAGAGGTCACTCCAGTCAGTCAAGACCCCAGATCAAAAGTGCTGGTGCCAACGTGTCTTTTCGACTGTTCATCCTCCGGGAGGCCTTAACGGCCACCTGCGGGGCCTCCTGCGCCTGGAGCGAGGCATCTATCGCTTTGCTGCTGGAAGTATTTTTTTTATCTGGAGTCATTTCACGGAATTCTACCGGGGAAGAACAGGGGAAAGTTTCCCTCTTATTCCCTCTCTCTCTCTGCCACTCCTGCTATAATTTCCGTTCCGACTTCCTGTCTTAACGAACGAAGAAGGAGGGAAAGGCTCTGTTGGCAGCAGAGGCAAAAGCCCCATGAAGCGGGCCAGATGTGAGGAGCCTTGGTGCAGAGCTCAGCGCGGGGGGATTCCTGATAGCACAGAATATTCGGCTAAATCTTGGCTAATATGCTGTGCACACACACGAGCTCACCACTGGTGAAGCTGTGGACGCACGCAGCCAACTCGCATCTGCACTGGTGGGGGAAGGAAAGGAGCTCCGGCGGAAAACGTTTGATTTGATGCATTCAGCCTTCATTTATGCTCTTCCTCTCAGTGCTTCAGTTCCAGGCCGGAAAAGAGGATAAAGTAAGAAGGGAGAAGGAGGAGTTGTTTTACCCTCGGGAGTCATAACTTCACCAGGAAGAAGAAGACTGAAAAAAAAACCCGAAGAGAAGTGGAGGAGGAGAGAAAAATGTCTGACAATGAGACTTTAGAGCTCTTATCGACTTAACCGATTGCTCACTCCACCGTGAAAAGTGAGAAGGAAGAGATCTTAGCCAAGATCCTTCGCAGGAGCCAGGCGAACAAGCAATGAAATTGGAGCTGCGCAGAAAAAAAGGGAACAGACGTGGTATTACTTCGATTAAAGCCGGTGCAATGTTTTTGGAACTGCCGAGTTTGCACGTGCATACACGTGCGGGGGCCGTGGAGATGAAGTGCTTCCGGAAGTGCTTGCAGCCCCGAATGATCCGGCCTTATGTTGAGGCCGCCGGCAGTGGTCGTATTGAGTGATTTCCAATAAGTGATTGTCCGAAATTGCTGTTATTGTCACTGTCAGCTTGTCGTTTTGCTGGTGCTTTATCACGAGGGGGGGGGGGAGAACGTCCGGATTCATCTGCAAGACCCTGTACATGCACACCTTGTTTTGACGAAGCAATATCAAAAGTAAAATGTGGCAACGGCTCTCCATGGAACAACACTATGTATGATGTATGTTGACTTTAAGGTCATGAGGGCGCGACTCCCTGTGCAGACTCGACTACTTTCCCCGAAAGTTTCTGTCTAAACTTGACTCTTCTGCTATGAGGAGAAGACGAAGAAAGAAAGTAACGTGGCACACGAGAGGCAAAATGAGAGCAGACTTGCTGCTCCTGACGTTGCTGCTGGTGCGGCTGTTGCCGCTGTTGCTGCTGTAGCGCAAGTAGCAAACCCGGAGATGCAGCTTTTGGGGGGCGCTAATTAGTTCTCTCCTTTTCATTACTGAGGCAGAAAGGCCTTTTACTCGCGTCCTTGAGCAGCCCAAGAATGGTGCGCATGCGCGCTGTATGCAACAAAGCGCCAGAATTTGGGTCGAGTCCCATGAGAGCCAAAAGCAAGGGGAGGAATGATGATGATTGAGCGCGGCTGACGCGCATTTGGACAGAGAGCTTATTAACTCGGCGGGGGGCGTTGGCAGCGCGCGCGAGAAGAAATAGGAGAGTGGCAACCCTGAACAGTTCAGTGTGGACTCCTTAGTTCTGGGCACACAATGTAGAGTGAAGTGTTATCACACAGGGATTTCATGAACTGTCACGACGTTTGACGGATCTTGAACGATGCGTAGAAAATGCTCCCGCCAGCTTTCAGCGGCTCCTGCTTAAGTGCGCGCGTACAGAGTAGTGCACATACCATTTTTGCGTGTTTTGTGGGGCAAAAGATTTTTGGTTTCTGCAGGAAGGGGGAGGAAATCTCACGTACTCACGCAAACTGTGCAATGCCGCAATATGAGCTGGTATTGTGTGGTGTTTTGCCTTTTCCTCGAGGACGCAAGTCTTGTTAGGAAGGAAAAGTATGCCTATGTACGTGCAGTGCGCAGTCCATGAGCAGCACAGCACAGTGCCAAGCAAGGCTAAAGAAGGACGTGTCAATTGAGCCACCTTTTAAGCAGCGTGACTGTGGAAATCACGCAAAGAGGCCGATGCACTGATTAGAGACCTCGTTCGTGCTTGGTAAAAGGCACACTGTTTACTCGAAAGGACTATTTTTTTCAGTACTTTCGTGTGTCCACTGTAACGAGCCCCATTATGTACGTGTACGCCCGGCTTGAAAGCAGTGGCACGTCTGTACCGTAGGTGTATAGAAGAGCGTAGCACTGTCGAACCTTTCCTCTCCGCTCCAAAACTTTCACGGAGGAGCAATTTTGCTCCAGCTTTCCAATGGAAAGTAAATGGTGATTTTTGAATGCCTGTCTTGATTGCCTTCTCTCTGTTGGTAGAGGGAAATCGCTGGTTCGCAGACGGCCATTGTGCAAAGAGTTGAAAAGAACTTTCTAGTTAGATACTTTCCAAAATTGCAATGGAGAAATCACCTGCTGGACATGCGCTTGTCCATCGACGACAGCACCACAGTTGAGAGCTGCCTTACTCGTATCAAGCCCATATCATAACGACCATACTGCTCCGGAGCAATCCGTGAGATTGGAAATGCACAAGAAGCATTTTTTCCTAGTCTTTTTTTCTGCAGTGCCTGTAAAGAGAGATAGAGATGAAAAGGGAGCAAAAGAAATTGCTCCTGCTGGTCCGAGGCCTTTTGTGCGATTAGAACGTCACAAGGTACATACGTCCGCATGCATGCAGTGTGACCCACGACAGCGGCGTCCGAGTACCGTGCGATGTCTGTGCCTTTTATGGCATCTCCTCCTCTCTTTGCAGTGCTTCAAATGGCCTCCCTCCCTCCCCCCACCCTCCCCCGACCCTCCCCTTTTTAGGCCGTTTGTCCCAGTCTCCTCTTTACTGGCGTCGTGAGAGCCAGACGCGTGTTTGTTTACAGAAATGCCTCCATCCTAAGCAAATATTTGTATAGCTGCCTTCGGCGACAAAGCTGCATCAATTGACAGTTACTCCGAGTGGTGGCACTGTAGCTTTGCATGTGTTTGTTGTGGAACGGCACATAATGCGCAGAGCACGAGGGGCCATAATGGTGCCGTGTCAACGCACCCGCTCAATGGCAGAGTGGCATGCGTTACTACTACCACCGCCACTACTATGTCGACTCACCATTTTGGTACGGACTAAAACCCTCCTGCAATTCAGATCAAGCAACATTACCTGTTCATTACCGAGCTACACCAGTCGTACGTACGTGTAATAGGGACGTTGTGCGGAGCCTTTTTCCCTGTCACGGGTTGAAGTACCCCTGTCGTTTAAAGGCGAACCATGCTATGCGTAATTTCCACCCATGCGTACACACACACATGTCCTATGCTCGGGCGCACGTACGAGTTTCCCCACCCAGAAAGCCCAGCTGGCAGGGAGGTGAGGAGGAGCAGACGTGAATGCTCTCAGCTCGAGAATGCAAAGACTGACATTGGCAAATTTGGAGCAAAGCATTGGTGAAAAAACCGCGTGAAATTTGAGATACCCTCACCGCCTAAGAAGTTGCCTTGGGTGACGCTTTGACGAGCCTTGGCATTTCGAGCGAAGAAGACAGTTGGGAAAGAAAATAATCTCGCACATTGCAAAACAAGGAGAAAAGTGCGAGCAGTGCACTCGTTGAGAGATGTCTAGTGCGTTTAGACTATGTACGTACTTCCATCTCTGTCGGCACAACAAGACATAAGGAAGAGAATATCAATGCAAGTGCTGGAGGTGTTTCTCCCAACTGTAAACAGTTGCACGATTTCATGTCAAGCCGCGCAGCCCACGCAAGAGTTATCTCACCATACACTTCGGACTCTACGAAGGGTATGAAGCTCTAAAGTCCTGTTTTCATGAATAAGAATCACTGTCATCTAGGTTTCACCCTCGCCCTCCCTCTCTCCCGATACCAACTTCGGTTCTCGTAAAGCAAATGCCGGAAATGAAGGCAACAGACAGAAGAAGAGCTTTGCGCTATTCTCGCCCACCAAGGCAATAATGAACCAGAGTAGTAGTGAGGGCACTAACGCACCCCCCCCAATAAACCAATCAGACTGAGTCTGCATGCAAAGCAGTGCTACTACTGAGGACTATACTGTAGGTAGGTCCTCGGGAGGGCAATAGCCTTCCCCTTCCTCCCCCCCCCTTCAGTCATACAGTTATTTGAAGTGAAACTGTCCCCATTTTACGCATACATGACATGTGTACGACAGCATGTGCGGTGGTGGTGGAGGAAGGGGGAGCCAGTGGGGTGCCACGAGTCTCGTTCACGTCCGCTCTATTTTTTTATCTGCACGAGTCACATACATCGGAACGATACTACCTACGTACAGGGGTGATCTTATCTCCTGAAACACTTTAATTCTCGTCCCAACTTTGTCAAGCAGGCAAAAAAACCCTCAGACATTGAACATATAGTCACAGAAAATGGCAATTTCGACCTCGACGTGGCCTATCTCAGCTTCAAGAGTAGCTTCAGCGCGGCCTTTAAAGGCTCTGCATGCTTTGGATATATCTACATGAGATCATCCGCGTGCATACGAGTGCACACATTCATGCTGGCACGACTGTTCTTACCACCTGTGCCATTTTGATATGCAAGAGTGTAAATGAGCGATTTCTGGGCATCCACATTGAGCTATGAGGTAAGACTTTCTGTGTGATTGACATTGGGTTAGAGAGGCATTCAGATATAGTGAGAATGAATGCAGAGATCAACAATGACATACATGTATTTTAGCAAAAACAAGAAATGGCAGTGTACAGGTGTGCCATTTTTGATATGCAAGCCTTAAACCAGAGTAAAAACAGCATGACTAATTGAGCTCAAATCTGAGGTATGAACAGGAGACATGTGGAGAAAGACTCTCTCCACATTTGAGATCAATCACACACTTTTACTACATAGAATCTAAAGTCAATCCTACTGTCTATGCACAGAAGTACATAAATAGATGGAGTTGGACAATTGATGCATCTGATGGGCACCTTAAGCCAGGAATTTTGAGCTGAAATTTTATGTAATAACAGAAGATGCAGGGAGCTACACTCGATCCAAATTTGAGCTCAAAATTCCACGCTTGGGGTGCCCATATGGAATTAGACGGAGACTTGGTTTGCTTTTCTACGGGCTGTTTTATGGAGTCATCCATGACGTCACTCTGCTCAGATATGAAAGCTTTTGTTAGAACGTGGTAAGTACGGAGTCGGTACGTGGAAGCAACAAGCTGAGGGTAACGAGAGAAAGCAAAGTTAATGGGACGTACAATTACAGCCAGGACTTCGCCACATGTGTCTTTTGTGCCACATATGAGTCACTCTCCCTCACAGCCATAAATGCTATCTTTTGAAGGGTTCGCACCTGGAACAAACAAAACCCTACCCTTTTTTTTGCAACTGGACATGCTTTGGGGATTTGACAGAGTGGCAACTGTTAGCAGTTGGCATGCGACAAGCGACTTCTTCATCGTCTTCCGCTACTGAGCAAGCAAGTGAACAAAACGAAGAGACATCTCAGATAAGTGGGTCGACTGACTGGCTTTGGCGTCGCTCCACCACTTGTCAAGTCCGCGATGAGATGATCAATTCCCCTGTTCTTCTTTCAGGTAAGCTTCATCCAGCCAGGAAACCAAACGCCACCGATGACTTCTTTCTGGCACGTTCGCCCTCCAAAGTTGCTGTTGTCGAGACTATTTCTTCTCTCTTCTCCGTGCATTACACAGTCGGATACTCTTGAGAGAGTCATTCCTCCAGTGGATAATTAGGACGCTGACTCAGTCCATCATTAATGCCATCTCAGTGTTGGGCGTGTGCCCGGCCGGAGGAGCACGCAACAACCGGTAGCACGAGTTGGGCCGGACCAAGATCCTCACTTATCTCGGCTACTGCCAAATGAGGGTGAGGAGGGACGCTTATCTTGCTGCTGGAACTGCTACTCTGATAGTACTGTGAGAGGCGCTGAAGGAAAGGGCGTGTTAAGTCCCCTCACACTTTCTTAAGTCTGTTCATACGCGTTATAGGCGGGGAAAGTATCAGCCCGAAGAAAAAAGACAGAGAAAAGTTTTACTAACTTACACAGCTCAACCTTAATAGCGCTACCATTTCCAGTTTTAACACCAGCCTGGCTGAAATGCGCACGTCGTTGTTTCTCTTTACATTCTTTTGGCGCCTTCGCCCCAAACTTGGCTTATCTATGGTGCACGAAGGAAACTATCTGAGTCAATTATCTTTCTTGACAGCAATGAAAAGCCAACTTGATCGGTCCGGGTTTTTTTTTTCTCCTTCTCCCATCGCTCCTCTCCGGTGCTGTCTCAGCAGAGGGATGACTCATTTTCCCAGCACAATTTATGTGCGCACCCGACGTCTGCGCCCCAAAAAAAGAGAGAGAAGAGGACCCCGTTTGTGGCGCTTCCGTCCCCACACTCGCTCGCTGGCGCTGAAATGGATCTTGGAGGCGTTTAGCATCACCTCGTGGCGGAGTCGTTCTTCGCCATGCGCATGTGGAGATGAAGTTTTCCTTGAGCCAGAGGAACCCCACCCTTCTCGGCACACAGGACTGGGAGCCGTCGCTCGCTCGCTCGCTCCCTCCCTTCCATCCATCCATCCGTCCGTCCTTCCCCGAATCTTCTCCCTCCCCTTTAGCCATCTCTTTTGTCACCAGTGATTGCATCAAGTTGGATCCCTCCTCGTCTCTTTATTCGTTTCGCAATCATGACAAGAGAAAGAGGGAGGGGGCGAACACCGGAAAATTGTTGACCAGATTTAAGGCGTCAGCGCCCGAGAGAAAAAAAAATCGATTGGCTTATTTCGCAGTGTGTGTTTTTTCTTTTGGGGGGGATTGGGGATTGCATTCGCACTCGTGAACTTGTGCATTGCTGGTGTAAGCCCCTCCGACACGAAGAAAAACCACACCGCGAAGCCCCAACTGCTGCACTAAGCATTGACGCAATGAAGTTGCCGAGGTAAGGAGGTCCGGGTATAAAGACCATGTGGCAAAGGCTTTCCCGGCACACAACAGCACCGTATGTACCGTGCAGTACGGTGACACTGCTTCTTTTGCTGCTAGCTAATGACCTTTTCATGTTGATGAGGGGTTTATGACTTGGGAAGGGTGACGAATAGACCTTCTTTTTATTCTCCGGAAAGTCTCTCCATTTGGGCAAAAATTGTGCTTTCGTTTGCCCCTGTTGGTTATAGGTTGCACATGCTTTCAGGACGCTCTTTGCTCCGTGATGAAATATTTAGTTTCTCCAATTGATTCGTCTGGTCATATCGCTCAACCGATCTGACACGAGAGAAAAGCCCTCATGGCCATTTGCGTCCACCACTCTGTCAAAAGTACAAAAAATAGCTCCATTTTTTTCCTTTTCTTCTCTCTTAACGAATCATGGATCTAAGAGCTTGGAACTAAGAAGAACGTACAAGTCTTGTCCGATGAATAAGACTTGGCTCTCACACTTGTGCTTGGAAGAGTAGTCTAGGTACACTAAATGTGGCAGGTGTTTGTGATTGCATTACTCTCACATACGTTAGTATCAGCGTTATCATTAGCCAGATGTTACACACGAAAGTAATCTCCCCTATGTCTTTTTAACTTATTCATGTAAGTACGAGTAAGAGCTTGTAGTTCTTGGAAGCGCGTGGACATGAGTCGCGTTTAGAAGAGTCCCATTGGCCTTGTCTCTATCCACTTCTTGACTCCGGGCACTTGGAAGACGTCCTCCCTGTGCTTGAGAAGTCTGGGGTAGTCCTGGAGCATGACCAGGCGATCGTCCACGTAGGGCAGGGTGGTCAGGAATGGATCCTCAGGATCACTGAACGCCCATAGAATTTGGAACAGAGCGATGTCCGCATATGTTAACTGCAAGGAAAGTTCTCCGTGTGTACATACGTACGGCACATGCAAATGTAGCGTTAAATTATGACTTACGTTGTCGCCGGCGAAGAACTTTCCGGGCACTTTCTCCAACAGCTTCTCGATGTTGAGGAAGAAGCGAGGCAAAAAATTGACGAAGATGTTCTGGATGAGGTCGATGCGCTCTTCGAGGACGTTAGTTCGAAACACGCTGACCCATTCTGTGTGTAAAACAAGCAAGACGATAGCTGTGTATTGTTGCACAATTACCACCAGTTTCAATCACTTTCTTCTTAGTGCAGAGACTGCTACTAGCGACAATCAGCCATATTACACACTTGTGGATTAATACGAAACACCTAGCACAATACTTGCCCATGCTCTACATCACGCCTTGAGGCAGTAGATCCATTTCTGTTTCAATCACCCATTGCAGCCCACTTGAATGAGACAGACACTATCATTAATCCCGGCTTGTTTACTCACTGTTATTGTAGTCGATAACGTAGTCGACCACGCCGTCGACGAAGGCTTGCTCTAGCTCGTCCTTGCCGTACAAATTGGCCTTCTTGGCGAGAAAGCGCGCGATCGATGTGGACTGGCCGAGTACCACACCGTGGTACTCGAGAATGGGGAGTTGGCTGAACGGAGTATCTGTTTAATTGTGATATATGCATACTTATAGTATGAACGACTGAAACACACAAACGTACGTTACCGCGAAATTGTTGTTTTACTGTTGATTTTTTATGGAGGAGGGATATATCAATGGACTGCATTGTCCGTAGTTACTATGCTTCCGGAAAAAACAGCATTATATTTTCGGTTTTTACTATATGTTCCAGTTTCATCAGCGCTGTTCCCTTACTGTATTTTCTCTTGGATGTTCTTCTTATGAAAAGCAACAATTCCACGTGGAATTAGAAATTGTCTGGTCGTGATGTGCACGTTATTTTCGTCGTTTAGATTGAAGTTTTGCTCTCACCGCAGCCTTACGTATATTGCGGTGCCCCCCCCTCCCTCGGACAATCTAAGTCCTCGGAGAGGTCAAACCACTTCAGTCAAAACTCAAAAATCGCAGTGGCTCAGTACGACTAGACAACATATATTTTATAAAGGTACCGTATATTAGCTTTATATGATGGACACCCACACACAAGCATACACAGCACAAGTATGTTGCCTGTACGTACATATGCACACATCTGTGTACACATGTAAGTCGAGTAGATGCCGGCCGGTTTGATGCTGGCTCAAGTCACCTTGCAACAGCTCAACTCACTCGATGACTCACCTGGCTTGAGCTGTGCCCATTCCTCGGTGGTGATTCTCCTGTCCTCAAAGTCCATGCCCGCCGCGGACAAGATGAGCCTGCTCAGTTCTGCCCTGCCGCTGCCGTCGAAGTACGTCAGGACAATGTTATGTTTCTTCTTGTCCTCTTTCTTGTTCTCCACAGTCTCTCCCTGGTCGACAACTTTTTCCTCCACCTCCTCCTCATCTTTTGGCACCTTCTTTTCTTTACTGTCGACCCTATTTTCTTTGTTGTCCTTGGCAGGCTCCTCTTTCTTGGGAGTCGTCAATTCTTTCTGCTTGGGTTTATTCTCTTTCTCCGGAGTCCCCACTTTGCTCTCCTTTTCTTTGGTCTCCTTCTTCTTGGTGTCCTTTGCCATCTTGATTCCGACCCTACTGCCACGCAGAGAGAGAATTGGCATGTGTGTGTGAGGTGCGGCTGCGCGCTTAGTTGGATGGTGGTCGTGTGGCTGCTGGGCAGGTAGATTGGAGGAAAGAAGAAAGGCTAGTGTGATGTGAGTGAGTGCAAGCATGGGAGGCGGCGGCGGCGGCGGCGGCGGCAGAGGCAGAGGCAGAGGCACTGACGAGGCATGCAACAACTACCCCCTTTAGCTCCACAATGCGTTCGTATACCTGGGCCTGGTAACGCAGTCACGCAAGGAAAAATCTGGAGGTATAAACACTGCCGTGGCTACGAGGCACAGCGATTAGGGAGCGTTCGTCATTGCAGGCAGCACAAATGGTCTTGTTTCTATGAATCTTGAATGAGTAGTTTCCTGGCAGGGTCTTGGAAACATTGATTGGTAGGGTAGGAAAGTACGTCAGCGACGAGCAGACAAGCTCACTTGCTTGCTGCACAGGTCAAGGATACGGTTGGAAATAGCATTTTGCCCCGACTTTGCATTTCGTCAGCGTAGGAGTTCTTGATTGAGTCCTGCAGCCAATGCGGATGACAAACCTCCAGGGATGCTGGAAGACTTCATTCGCAGTCATTCGCAACTTTGCAGGTGAGGATCTTGTTCCTGAGGTGTTCTACGGACATGTACAGGAATTTCAAGGCTTCCATACCAGGTTAGGAGGTCTTTCAGGTGTAGACTGCCCGAAACATCCTCTCTCAATTCTGTGATGGCTTGCTCATTGTGACGGTTCGAGACGTTGTCAACCATGAATATCGTTTCCAAGAGTGTTCTTATTCTCCACGGTAGGATTATTCAGGACGACAAAAGGATAGCTTTTTCAACCCTTCAGCTTTGAAGACTGTGGTCAAAAGTTGCCTTGAGAGAGATCCTTCCAATGCAACCAGGAAAGATTCATCCAAACTTGATATCCACGACACAGCTTCCTCTCAAAATCCTGCCCTTGTTGTACATGTACATGATGGCCAGCGAAACATCAACTGCCTCCATGATCATCTTCTTAATGTCTGGAGCAGGATACAGACTGAGCACTTGTTGCTTGGCCATTTTTTTCATTAAAGCATGAACATGATATGGCCACTGAAAGCGGAAGCCTTCAGCTTTCTCATGGTCTTTTCAGCCAGTGTTTTGCTTCTATGTAGTAGAGCATCAAATTCAACCTCAAGATAGTCTATTTTTTTGCTCACACTGTTCACTGTATCCAACAGCACGGATTTCTCGCAAACTTCAATGGGGAGTGATGCGCAAAAGGAGGTTTCTACAAAGCAACTACATACATTATGAGGCCGTTTGCCTTGTATCTAGCATGTACGAGATAGGAACACAATGTACAGAGTTATATGTTCGTAAAAACCTCCCACTCCAAAGCATCCTCAACAAGGGCGAGTACACACAGGAAGGAAGTAGGGCATGCATGACAAGGTTCGCGCTTCCCCTGTGAGGATCAACGGCTTCTATGTGTACAAGTACCGTGGTTGTGCAAGTCCAGAACGACCAATGAAGTGACATCAAAGGCAGTGTAAAGTGGTAAAAATAAATATCGCAGCAACACTGTTGTCGGCGCAGCGCAACGCCAATGTTTGTTTACATTATCAGAACAATTTTCAAGAAATCCTGAGCAATGCGTCGCCCTCAGACAAGGAATCACAGCCTGGCGTGATTGCAGGGCAGTTTTCTTCAATAGCTCCGCGCAGGCCGATTTTTTGGAAAGTGTCTCAATGAACTTTTTGTTTCACTGCGGTGCACTCAGTGCCTTGAGTGGAGGAGAAAAAGACCATCCAGGCTCAAGTTGAATCATTCACTTGTTTTGCGCTGCGTAACCTGCATTTTTCAGACAACTCTACGAGGCTATCTGATATTTGCACTGGTGCCTACAGTCAGCTTGAACGACGACCGCGACAAAAACAGTCCTTACGTTTGCATATTACGCCCTGTAGAGCCAACCACATCAATCTGCCTCCCTCACCCTCAACTCTTCTTGTACGCCCGGTCTTCTCCCCCCCCTCCCCCGCGGGCCCTTCCCCCACACCAACACGTACGATGACGCCATGTATCCCATCCCCTCCCTCTTCCCCACCTTCATGAATATTGTTTGCCATTGGCCATTATCATATCACGGATGAGAGGAGAGAGAGATTGCATTACACTGTATAAGAACATTGTAATATTGCTGCGGAAGTTGCGAACAATTGATGGATCTGTATCTCTCGAGAGCCTCGACTAATCGCCCGGAGACCGCACTCAAGTGCGTACTAAAGCGAGAAATGCACACAATGCCAAGTGCTTTTGTCGTGCCTAGATGAAAACGTTGATCTTTCTCTTGGGCTCCGCATGAAAAGATCTGAAGAGGATCTTCTGGCAGTTAAGTTTCCGTCTATGATGTGAAGGATACCGATAGTGTGCCAAGCGCTGTACAGCGCTCGTTTCATGGGATCAGTGTCTTAGGTACGTGACTAACGGCAAATTTGAGCGCATTTTTTTCCACAAGGGCACACGTGCGCTGGCTGCGCTCAAGCGTCTTAACGCCCATCTGGAGGGTGGAAATTTTTGCTGCAAAGAGCGACCTGTCACAGGCCTCCTCTTTGCTCAAGAAGGACCATTTCCTCACTCACTGGGCCAGAGCGCACGCCGTGGAAACGCCAACGCACTCAGGCACATGGGCTTCAACTTGGGTTGATATGTACGTGTACGTACGTAAATCTCAGTACGGACGAGGATTCATTCTGAAGCCACATCTTGACGATGGACGGTGGCAAAGACAACGGAGAGACAAGTCCCCCAAAGCCTAAGCTGACTTATCTGAAGTTAAAGGGTCGAGCAGAGTTGTCCAGGTACATCTTCGCCGCAAAGAGCTTCTCCTACGAGGACCACCGCATTAGCGGGGACGAGTTGCAGGATGCAAGATCAAGTAAGTTCTCGTGATGGTGAACCTGCTGGGGACCCAGAGGTGTGGCAAATGCTGTACTGCACGTACGTCATTAGAAGAAGAGTCGTATGAGATTCCTCGCTTGGAGTGGGCAGACGGCCGGGTGGTGAGCGGCATGTTCCCCGTGGCCAGGTTTCTGGCGACGGAGCTGGGGTTGGACGGCGGCGACGATGACAGAAAGGGGCGCGTGGAAACCATGGTAGAGTTTGTGGCCAAATATTACGAACGTAAGGTAACCAGTTGGTAACGTGAAAAGTCCTTTCTACGACGCGGTTCCCTCAGCAGAAATGGATGCCATATTTGAGACAGAACCTTCCCAGAGAGCTTTGGTAGTTGACTACTTCCTAGAAGAGTTTCTCCCTCAGTTCCTTGAGACCCTGGACAAGCTATTGCACAGTGGCCAAGGAAAATACCTAGCTGGAGATGAGGTGAATAATCAAGACACGCCAGAGTGATTTCTTCGATCTTGAGCCTTTCTTGAACAGTTGACCTGGGCAGACCTTGCGGTGATCGATGTGCTCACGACCCTGTTGGATCCCTCGGACCCTCTCCTCCAAGGCTTAGACCGGTGCGAGCGGCGGTTTATCCTTCTGGGCGATCGCTTCCCAACTCTCCCAGATCTCGTGGCCCGCATGATTTCGGCCGACGCCGGTGTCGCTACCTGGATAGCTAGACGGCCTCCGGACGCCCGGGTCAGCGAAAAGACCGTGTGCGTCCAGGAGACCTGGCAGGACACCTACTGCATGGAGAAGGAGAGACTTGACACTTGAGAGTTTGAATGAGCTTAAATATCATGTTCCGCCCAGCTTCCCCTGCCCGTCAATGGAGCTATACCCTAATGATTTCTGGCCTAATGCGTCCCTAATGACCTGAAAACACGTGAAGGGAGCGTTCGTCAGTGCTGGCCTAATATGCGAGTAGGTTTTTCTCTTTTTCCTTCCATTTCTTATCGACTGTTCTGTGTGAATGGAGGCCTTTTCCAATTAGTGTCCCAGTTGTTTCGCCATGTGAAATAATCGGTCTTTCTCTCTTTTCCTCCAACGAACACGTTCTTATTAGCGCGAACGATAATCGGTGTTTGACCTGGACGAAGGCACGTATGTAAAATTCCTCCCTGTTCTTTGCTCTCTGCGGCGAAAGGAAATAAAAAGGCTCTTTGATAGACGTGCGCTGTATGCGTACGCATGAGTGTGGTGAATGCGTGCTGCTTTCGTACTACGTACTACTCTGCTTCACCTATTTGTAGCATAGAATGATGTGTATGTAATACAATTGTACGTCCCAATACAGCACCCTCTCTTATGTATCTCTCTACAGAGCTTGCACCAATGCTGCTTCTGTAATTCAGCTTTCTTTTTTCCAATGGCGAAACTTTTGGTGATGGAAAAGCTTCCATCCGTACTGTACGAGGATACAAGCAGCTTAGCTGCGAGCATCAGCAACCTTTAGGCCCCTGCTCTTTTCATCAACACTCTCCTCTCCTCTCGTCTATGTTTCTTAGCCTCAAGACTACTTTGAAGTCCTCTTCATCTCTTTTTATACGGAGGGAGTCTTCCTCCCTCCTCATCTTTCTTCCCACCATTATGAAACTTTCTCCACGTCTTTGATCGCCCGAATACCAAATGAGTGTTTTTGTAGTACCATTCCCGTACGTGCAGTGCTCGTATGACCAAGGAGTGACTGACTGACCAGAGCACCTCTCGCCACCGCACCAGAGTTGTGCTGTGCCAGTACAGAGGAGACCAGAGCAGCAGCGACAGCATGCAGCACGTGACAGGATTGGCAAAGTGAGTAAATTATTCAAGGCGCTAGTGTGCCAACGAGTACGTTTAAGCTTCTCCGAGAGAATGGCTTTACAACAAATGCAAATGGTCCAAGCCAGAAGCTCCGTCTGCACACATGGGTGCACGAACGACCGGAAAAAAGACGCATCCTGCTGTTTATTTGTGGACGACGTGCGAGGTTAAAGGGGGGGGGGGACGGCAGGGAGGCGGAAAGGGAGAGCTCCTGGAGGGAGGGGAGCGACAATCCCTACGAGAGCTTGACGCCGTGCGCTGTTTATGACGACACAGACACATTGACAAGATGTCATCTGGCTTTGGACTCGTGCATCTGCCAGTCTTTTTCTTCCACGCCTGTGCTGTGCCTGTACAGCACAGCACGTACGCATAGCAGGTACCAGAAACTCATCCTGGTGCACAGCGTCAGTCGAGACAAAGAAGTGAGACAAGTTGCGGTCCAGCCTCTGCAGTGCCTCGTGCTCGCTGTTGGCCACGTCCCCGCTGCACCAATTCTCCCACCAGTCACTCTTCATCTGTTGCTGGCGTCCATTGAGCGGCCGCCGCCCGCCTTTTGTCCCTCTCGTCGCTCCTCTCTCACTGGCGCATCAGTGCCAGATCCAATATCTCCTGCACGGATTCCTCTGCTTCCGCCGCCAGCTGGTGATTTGTCGCACGTGTCACCACTGGAGGCAGCACAAGCCGTGCATACTTCAGGGGGACGTAGCACTGAATTACTGGCTAACAATTAGGCTGCTCTTGCTCAATGAAGCTTTGGTCCCTGGCGAGAGACCAGCGAGGCCTCACCCTGAACTCTTCTGCGGCAGAGACTTTTTTCCCCCATTATGAGTCCCCCGCATGTTAGTAGACGACTGAGCCTAGTATGCGTGGAAGCTAATTCAATCTCGCCTCCGGTCAAACAAAGCGAACGTCCCCGCTCCCCCCCCCCCCCCAAATCTTTGTCCACCCCTCTCTCTTATTCCCCTCGCGCATACACATATACACAAAAGTTGCAAGCCCCCTGGGGGCATATGTGGCAGACACAAACACAAGGGGGATGGAGAAGGAAGTCGAGAAAAGTATGCTTGAAAAAGAGAACACGGTCATCTTTGTGTTTTTCGTACAGCCTCTCCTTCCAAGCCGGACTCGGCCAAAGCACTACTATGTACTACTTCATACGCGGCGCACTCCCATGTTTACAAATACGCCGGGAGGCAGGCGAGATATGGGTAGGGGACATCGTAGCTGTAGCATGAGGATGAGGAGGCATTGTCAATTTTAGTACCACATTCAGTCCATGGAGCGTAATGTCTATAAAGAGTGAGTGTACAAAGGCAAGCAAGCATGTTTGAACTGCGGTGAGTTTCTGTCGACAAACTTTTCTGGCAAGGCTGTAGTAGCGGTGATGCCCGTCCCTGCCTGGTACTCGACAGACGTCAGAGTGCAAGAGCTGGCAACAAATAACTGCCGGGAGAAGACATATGGTGTGACGGCCTGAATAATTGCGAGAGAGCACCTAATCTTTACTTTTTTGGCAACACCCCCTCCTCTGTAAGTGCGTACGCACATTCATCTGCATCCATCCCTTTCTCACTCGTTGCCACCCCCTGAAAGTGATGGTGACGTCAAAGAAGGGCTGGCTGGCATGTGTGAGTGCGTCTATGTGTGTGTGCAGCATGCGCAAATTGTCGGAATGTCATTAAGCAAGCAGACAGACATTGCAGGGGTGAATCCTCTCTCCACCCCTTCCCTCATTTATCCTCCCTCTTGGCTGCAATATAAGGGGTCTTAAGCAGTCGGTGATCATCGCCTGCACCTGCTGTGCTTCATCACCTAAAGAACATGAGGAACATTTGACGGTGGCCGCTTCAGCGCTTCACCGCGCGCCTATGATTCTTGGCAGTGCAGCGCCCAACGTCTCGTTCAGGTCTACGTTTGCACTGCGTATTGGTGACTGTCATCGGCCTCCTTCCCTTACTTCCATTAATTCGTACACAGAAATGCTTCTAAGACAGTCATGAAGTTCTGTGACAGCGTAATAATGTCATTTTTTGTGCTACAGATGCCTTTTCTTCTCCAACTCGTCCATTGATCGGCTGCTCCTTTCTTTCTCCATCAGAAGCAATGGAGCATTTATGCATCGTCCATAATAAGGAGGCATGCGAGTGCCAATGACTATTGCTGCTCTAGCGCTCCTCATTGGGCATTCACGCCTGCCATAAAAGGGACGACGAGTGATGAATAAATTCCACCGTGGGGTGAAGGAGTTGAGTGACAAATACGATAAGAGCATCGGAGAAAACGGCAAACAACAACAGCATCAGCAGCAGGATCAGCAGCAACGTCGAAGGGTGAATGAGGCAGGCAAATAGCAGCATTGATCGGTAATCCGTCGACACCACCCGGACGGGGTGGCCGAGGTGGAGCAGGTTGGAGGGAGAAAAAGCGCGCAGCTTGCGTGGAGCAACGTAGGGGTGGCGGTTAATTAAAAGAAAATATGGTTTTGTGCGTGCCACCGCCCATTGTCTCGCGGATTACAGTGCACACAACTCGGTGGCTGCGATGACGAATGCGAGAAACATCAACCCTAGTTATGGGCAGCTGATGATAAAAAGTTATGGGGAAGGGAGGGAGAGAGGGAGACTGAGAGGGATTATCCTTGCTGAGCCGAGAGACCATTTCACTTCATTCAGCTCTGACCGTTTGAATTGGTTGGTCCCTCTTCCAAATATGCACTAAGCATTCACCCTCCCCCCTTTACCAGTGGTGCTCCCCTTGCATGCCAAGTGCGCGTAAGCTCTCCCAGCTCATACGTACCCAAAAGGGATGTTTGCCCCGGACTTGCAGGCAGGCGCAATTACCCAGACCGGGGGGTTTGGGAGGAAAAAGATGAGGGGGGATTAAGCTTGGTGCTGCCGACGACGCCATTTCAAGCTGTCACAGACGGACTCTGTTTTTGTGCCATGCGCGCAGGGGTAAACGGCAGATTGACATGCGATAACTGGAATTGCATTAACGAAGCCTTCTTCTCCTTCCTCCGCACTATGGTGGCGCTATCACATCACATGCGTGTGTGCTTAGTTAGGGTCTGTGTGTTTAGGACTATTCGGCTTGGAAAATTGTTCGAACAAAGACCCTTATTCGAATGGTGCATACATCAGCCTTCTCACATACTATGTACGTGTCTGCCCTCCATCTCCATATGGCGGTGGTCAATTGTGCATCTTCTGCCACAGGATGTCCTGAGATCGGTCGGTCGAGCAGGAATTCTGTTTGTCCCACCATGATTCGAATATCTGTTCTGGCATCACCAGTGGGAGTGAGTTTGTCAAGGCAAGAACGAGAAATCAATTTGGCCCCCACCTTTTTTTTTTCCTTTTTTTCATTGTCTGTCCCTGCGTGTGATCTCATCAGGAGCGCACACAGGAAGACGACCGAGATCTACGTCCGTACCCACTTAGGGAGTAGAGCATTTGTGTGCAGAGTGTGCGTGCGAATGAGCAAAGACGACAAAGAAGATAGCAGACGAACTAACAAAGACTTTGCTTTTGCCACTGCGACTCATCAAAAAGTGTAGAGAGAAAATTGGTCTCATTTCCACGGATCCTGCTAGCTGCAGAGCGCAGAAGATGGTGCATCAGTTTGGATTTGCCACCCGATCCTTGATATCTCTCGGACAATGTAATCTTGTTGGAGTTTGTCAGCATCCCCACGTCACATGAGACACGTGCGTTTGTTCGCTTCTCTCGTTGCACTGACATTGTCAGGATTAGCTGGGTATTATCAAGAGCAAGGTCAAACCAGCAGGCGCACGAGTGAATGCGCGTTCGGGTAGCGGGAGGAGATTGACTCTGGAGCTGATCAATCTTCATTGGAGCCCCCCTTTTTTTCGTGCTCCGATAACTACTCCACTACCCATGAAATGAGGAAAATGTGAGAGTGCAATTGAGGAATTCGTCAGGTGTATTGGGCAGCTCATCCGCCAGATTCAAGGGATGCCTGAACAGGCTGAGGTGCGATTGAGTGGTGCGGCTGGTGCTAAAAGAAGTACCCCCCTACCCTTGACAACGCCTTCTTCCAAAGCAAAAAAGTGGGAGTCCTTTTTTGGCTTGACACCAAAAAATTATTTACCGGGTGCGTCACCAGTGAATGCTTTACACAGGTGAAGCCTGCAACACTGTGCAGAGCTGCCTGAGGAAGTGCTTGGCCGCAAAAACGGTAGTGCTTTCAACGATCGAACTTGTTAAAGCACCATACTGAAATTGCTGAGGGAGATATGAACCACCCCTAGCCTCATTGATAGGTCTTTTTCGAACACGTGTAAGGCATTCAGTGGCACGTCACTGTATTAGCAAAATTTCTATAAGTTTAATATGCATTGCAATTATATAAATGATGCAACAGCAGCAAGGATCCACTTGAGGATGTCAGTGAGAAAGGGGAGAGAGTGTATGTATGCCTGACATCCTCTGCAGTAGACGATTTCCAAACAGTTCTTGTCTCGATTTTGTTTTGACATGTGTTTGTCTGCCGAGAAAGCGGTTACATTTGCTTCTGCTCATATCAAAATTTGTCAAAGTATAGACATTGCTGTACTTCAAATTTTGTCCAATTGAGTGGCAAGACAAGGAGCGAGGTCACGTTGTCGCTATCTGAACCGGCTCGTTTTGTCTAGACCACAGATCCTCCTTGGCAAATCCTAATTCTCAATTCAAGCCGGTGCTTTTAAATAGCTTGTGTCAGAGTCTACGTCTCCTCTGTAGCACCCTTAAGAAAAGTGGGCATACACGCGCAACTTAAGGCTAGTGAGGTCAAAATCCCCGTTGAATCCGAGCATTTTTAAGGACGTCCTCCCTCCAGTCGAGGCTGTTGCTGTCGCCACATCTCCATGCCGCCCAACACTTGAGCAGAAACTGGGCATGCTCGTGTTGTCGACTTTTTGTCCCTTTCTTTGGACACACGTGTTACCGTTGTCCTGGTCGATCGGTGGCGGTGTTGGCACGAATGAGATCGAGAGGAGTGATGGTGGTGACGTTGGTGGCGGCAGCTGCAAAATTTTTCTGTGCTGTTAGTTATACACACGCACGCACGCACGCACCAGACACATGTAGTGTGGCAGTGCGTACGTACAATAGATCCTTTGCTGTAGCTGCTACTCCTCCGTTGCTGTATCACACTGCACACGCGCGCACAGACAATTTTGTCAGAAGCAGACACGCACACGCACTGACATGACGACACTTGAGAAAGGAGAAGAGAGGCCGTAGTCCCTTTTTTCGTCCCTCATGTCATATCAGCTCAGGCCATTTGTTGAGGCTCTTCTACATTATACCGGGTGGCTTTGAAATCCCTCGGACACTCTGGAGAGACAACTGCGGTAACCGCAATGTCACAGCTTCGGGACGCCCTTAGCTGCTTCTTACCCACAATTTCTGTTCATAGTCTCACTTTTCCAGCTTGGCAGAGTGAGTATTACAATGCTTTGTCCTCCTGCGTGTACCCAGGGGGGAAAAGACTCTGCTCTCTCTCCGTCAAATGGACGAGAAGCCGAGGAAAGAAATAGTAATTAAAGTGATACAAGCAAGCTTAAGAGCAGATCCTCTAGGACCGAATGAGCGACTCCAACTCCTCATTGCTGTGAACACCTAGAACGTCTTTAAGGAAGAGTCATTTGTGCTCCCAGCAGAATCCAGGACAGTAGCAACATCGTTGTTGCCAACGCTGTGCGTACTATGTATCTGTTTGTCTAGCAAAGGCTTGCCTTGCTAAGGCCTTCTGTTTTATGCCCCCAAACGACTTGAACGTGAAACCAGAAACGGCCGAGCAGTTATCCCAAGTCACCCGGTAGTTTAACGCAGACCCAAGGCAAAAATCAGGCGCTGACTTCAAAAGAGGCTCTCACCACTCCAATGTAAAGTCTCCAACCAGAGAATGAAAAGAGAGCTACTGCACGGGACACCATCTCCTTCAAAATTTAATTCTGCAGCAGACATTTTTCCACCACCTGAATGTCGTACTCGCATAATGGCGAAGGAAAGTTTTTCTACTTGTCCCCATAAGACGAAGAGGTGTGAGTGTGAAGGATCTGACGACACGAATTCAAGCATCTGAATAAGGTGACTTGGACAGGTCACATCACACTTAGCTTTTTCCACTCTCTCTCCCTCTCTGGCGTGTAGCGAGAACTTGTGGGACACATTTGTCACTGACATCGTTTTGACGAATCTTTTTCATCTGGCAGCAGTTGCCACCGACTCCCTGACTGGGGAGGTTATTACTGGAGGAGGACACGGAGGAATTAATTATTGGATGGCTCCTTCAAAAGCGTCAAGTGTGTGTGTGTGTGTGTGCGTGCGTGTGTGGATGTGTGTGTGCGTGTGTGTGTGTGAGAGAGAGAGAGAGAGTGTGTGTGCGCTCGCCATTGCTTGTACATATGGCTGACTGCAAGTCTTGCACTCGTGACAGCTTCAGCCGTGCAAGCCCACACAATTGCCTGCTGTACGTGCTGAATGCGCGGACTCGCACGTGCAGGACGTACGTGAGAGAAGGAGATGTTTCCGGCAGAAATATTCGCAGAGAAAGTAGAAGTGTAACAGTGACACTCCCTATCTGTCCGTCTGTCTGTCTGTCCGTCTGCCTGTCTGTCCGTCTGTCCGTCTGTCCGTCTGTCCGTCTGTCCGTCTGCCTGTCTGTCCGTCTGTCTGTACGCCGCTACTGTAGACACACCTCGCTCCTGCACACATTAGCATTTTGTCCCGGGATAAAAACAGATCCCCCACGTATAATGGACGTCCTATCACGCTTTCTGCTTCTTACTTCCTTCCCGGCAGTGGCATCAGAATTCTTCACATTTCGTGCCAGCAGCGATGATGATATTGTTTTCCCTTCCATCTGTTCCGGGATGAGTCACCTTGGCGATGAAATGCTGAGATAAGAAAAACAGCGTCTCAGAGGAACCCTGCAGAGTCGAAACGCTCTTGTGGCAAGCAGGGAAACATCGACGACACCACTGCCGACTTTGCCACTTTACTCATGGCCGCCGCACAAATACTTTAGACTGCTCAAGTGCATGTTATGGTGATTCTGCACAGATCCTTGGCCAAATGCGTGCTTGGGACGCGCTCCTCCTCATTGCTGAGGCCGTCGTCATCGGTGTCAATTGTCCTCACGCCGGAGCTAATGGTGCATTTAGACCTCTAAATGGCCGCCGCGCACCAGACCGGAACCTCCACAAGAAGGGAGGGGTGACATGTGCTGAAACACCTGCAAAAAATAAGAGCCAGAGAGAGAAGAGGGGGTGTAAATGAAAGCAGAGAAGCTGGCAGCATTTGTCGCGCCCTAGCAAGGCCGCTAATGGCTCTCATAAATCTGTTGGACAAAAAGCACAGAGAGACTCGCCCTCGTACCACTCGAGCGTCTTAAACTACTCGTTCCTCTGGCACAGCCTCTCTCTCGATGGCCTCTCAACCCTAAGATACGTCTGAAAAGCTAATTAAAAAGTATATAACGAGTCTTTCCTTCATATCTCAGTGTATATTCAGCTGTTTTGTTGTTGACGTGAACCCTGAACTGTAACAGTTGGCATTGCACCGGGGAGGGGAGTCGCCCAAGCGCAACTTTTCAACTCCTAGCGACAATGTCCTTGTTCTTGAATTCCTGGTCGCTCTGCTCCACCTTCGGTGTCTTGACATATTCATGTCCCTGGACAGACAAAAAGAAAAGTGATCAAAAGTGTCTTCTTGCACAATGCAGGACTACGTCTGATATTGTAGCCTGTAGTTTCGTTCTGCAGTTCACATACTCATAGCAGCGTGCCTAGCGAGCTCCAGTCGAGCCCAGCAGGGCCCAGACAATTGCCACCAAGTATGTACCAGGCCTTTCATAACCACGCCAAGTCTGAGGTCAAAGCTTTGCTTCGCTTTGTTGCGAAACTTGCTGAGTTTTGCAAGGATCAAGTTTTGATCTGAAGAGTTTTCTTGAATGCCCAAAGACCTGAGCGTGTCTTGGGTTGAGTTTTCGGGCTGGAACCCCATCAACAATGCTAGTAACTACCCAAGAGTCTTCGGCTCATGAATCCAGAGTTGAATGCCATTCTTACAAAAGTCTTGTTAAATATTGTTAAATAGCAAATCCAGGATTGGCGGTCTCCTAGACAAATCCAGGATTGTTAGGAGCCGTTGCATTACACCAAGGGGAAACAATCAGATTGACCTGAACAAAGTGAGGAAAAGCACCAATTTTTGGCCAAATGGGCTATTAGGTCAAGAAGAAGAGGAAATTTTAAGCCAGGTACTAGAAGAACGATGAAAATATACGTAATGGATAGCCTCTCCCTCCTTTTCTTAACAAACATTGTGGAGCTCCCAGCTCGGATTATAGTGAAAAAGAAAAAGCCACAATAACTTTGCTAGCTGGTGAAATGGAGAGAGAGCCACGACCACATTTCACACCGACCTTCACAAATAGCAATCACACCTCCGGTTGAGGTCAGAAGGCTTGCCTACATCTGAGCAAGATCCTTTTTGTTCTCTGCTCCAGGGCCATGCTCAGTTACTTCACAACCAAGCTTTCACAAGGATTCAACAGCATATTGAAAAAAGTTTGTTTCTCAACCCTTGTATACTACTGGCGTACGTTGTTGTACGTACAGTACGTATTTCGTGATAAACCCATCTCTCTTCCGTCTCTCCCTCAGGTGTATGTATGTGTGTGTGTGTGTGGAAAAAAAGCTTCGAACGTTTTAAGCCCAGTCTTTGTTATCTCACCTTTGAAGCTTCGCTCCGGGGAAAAAGTTTATTCACGCTTGGCCTGACCTCTTTTCCAATGGCCTCTTTCGTTGGCATCTTGAACTTTGTGATGCATCCATCCCCTCGAGTGTGTGCTGTGCTCAGTTGATTTTTCTTCCTCTGATTTGAAGCATTTCCTTCCTGTTGAAGAGCAAACGATCCTCCAACCCAAGGGTTGCCACCGAAAGGACTTTCGACCCTTTTCTTTCAAATTTCTCTTCTGCCCATCTCAGCGCTGCCACAGCCCTGTCTGACAGGGTCAAGCCTTCCAATGAGGGCGTCGTGAAGTAGGCCAAGGAGTCCCTGGGCGTCGAGGCGTCCTTGTGTAGTAAACTCGCGTTTTGTTTAAGAACCTCCTCCACTCCACTATCTCAGCTACACAGTAGAAAATAAAGGAATCACTAATGGAAGAGAGAGAGAGAAGGAAAGGAGCAAATAAATGCCTCTTCTTTCTTTCTCTCTCCCTCCTCCTCTGGACCAAAACAGCCAGCACAAACACGAGGAGTAGGAGAGAAGATGAGTTTTTCAAAGGGATACAACACAGCTCCTTCCTGTCTTCTTCTTGGTCTGCTTTTTTGGAGGGTGGAAGACAAAAGAGGAAGCTGGAGCAGGCAGAGATAATGTGCATTTACCATCCATTTCTTTTTCCAATATTTGGCTCCCCCGACGGACTGCGCCAGGTACGACAACAGCAGGTGAAGTGTCTCCCTCCGTCTCCTGGCAGTCGGTGCAGTCGTTGAGCGAGTTGAGGGTGGCAGAACAGCCGCCGGCGCGTGCGCACTTCATGGCGCACACAGAGAAAGAAGTCTGAAGTTGGTGCAACCGCGGCGTTTTTCGCGGCTCAAGTTGGTAGGTTAAACACGACGCACCCGGTTATGATTAATGGCTTTTTACTGGCGCTGCTTCCGCCACTGTCAGACCGACTTTGCCGCATTTGAATCGCCAGAGGATAGAATCACAAAGAGAAAGCCAGATGAGGCGAGCTGAGGAACGAGGGAAAATTCCCCATCCTTATCTTATCTCGATGCACGCAAGACGACGACGACGATTTCGAAACCCGGAGAGAGGAAATTTAAAAGGGGGGGGGAACTGAGTGCGTCAGTTCTCCCCGTGCACTTGATAGAGGTAAATAAATTTTGCAGGAAGGGGGGGAAAAAAGCCTCCGTGCCAAAATTGGCGGCGAGAGAAGCCTCTTTCTGTCTGCTTGCGCACAGACGAGATGAGGTGATAGAAATATCCATACAGTTTCTTTCTGGCCTCGTCCCTCGAGTCCTTGGTCCTATCCTATCTTTTCCTTGTCATCTTCTTTCCTGTGCACGCAAAGTTGCTCTCTCTCCTTCCTCCCGTGGGTGGGCGACAAAAAAGTAGGGACAGATTTATCAGGCGCAATATATTTTCCGCTTATTTTTCTCTCGGGATTTATCTCTTCCTTCTCTTTCAACGGAAGAGGCACCCAGCCAGACTCACTCACACACAAAAAAGTGACTCCTCCATCAAAAGAGAATGGAAACATGAAACAAGTCTTGAAATATTCAGTCGAATATTTCTCCCGGAGAGAAGCAGGGACTCGCCTCAGGCAATGATGGCTGAACCCTCCAACGAATGTGCCTTGGTCTTGGTCCTCGTCCTGTCAGGCCTACGTGCCTGTGAGCACCGCCCATGGATGGATGGAGACGTGTGATGAAGCACCATATTGGACCAAGTCTGCTCTGAGTAATAAAATTTACGATTTTCTAGCAAAAACATTATGCTTCATCTTTTTTGTTATCGTTGTTCTTCTTCATCATCACACGTGCCTCGAATAGAGAGGAGAGAAAGGCGGGCCCTTTGGGGAGGGGAGGGGAGGGGAGGACCAGGAAGTTTACATTTCTCCTCTGTTTTATGACGTTGCCCTCCGGACCCATAATAGCAAAAGAAGAGGAAAGTGAGAGAGAAAATGCTGCAGGAATAAGCGAATTGCAGACAGAGCAAAAGTGTCAAGACATCCTTGAGCTGTGTGCGCTGCACTGGTGAGGAGGAACTGGCGGCGTATGCAGTTGCTGTAACAAAGGCGTGGTGACGTTGTTGGACAAGGGATGAGAAACTCTCACATTTCATGTTTATTCTGTAAATGTCAGAGGAGGTCTTTTTTTTGGTCAGTTTTTTCGGTCACACATCTGTCAATACGTGGGCGCTTTTTATCCAGAAGAAAGGGCCATTGAGGCTGATCAATCTTTTCTTTTCAGCTCTTCTAAAAAAGAAAAAAAATCCCCCACCAAACGTCACAAAATGCTTTTGTGTGGGTGACCCCGCAGCGACGCCACCCAAGAAAAAGAGAGGAGGGGGAAAACATCGCCCAGATGCGGTGAAAACACCCATTCCTCAGATTGAGATTTCCCCAGATCAATCAAAGGCGATGAAGCAAAAGAGAGGAAGAAATCGGTTTAAAGAAAACCACCCAGAGAAAGCCTATGTATTCCATCGCCACCGAGATGGAGTGCACGCAGCTTCTGTGCCGCGTCCACAGATCTGCGCTTGGACGAGGGTTGCCACTCCTCCTCAGTCACCGTGTCGACGGTGGCTAACAAGTGAGAGCATATTTCATCCAGCCCATGTTCCTCTGCTCTCCTCGCCATTTGTCATGCTCCGCGACGTGACAAGCAAGTTATTTGAAGCTCTCTCTCTCTCTCTCGCTCATGTACACGCATGCACAATCGATCACTCCATCTAAATCGCTCTCCTCTTCCTCCAAGCTCTCCCTTTAGACCGAGATGAAAACCTCAGAGAGCCGCCAGCCTCAATCAGCATTCATGGAACAAATTGGATCGGAATAAATTACTCTGCTGAGTCACAATGAGAATGAAGAAAGTTTCGTGATCGTCTTTCGTCGGAGGCAGAGGAAACTTGGTCTCCAAAATGAATGCCAACTTAGCCACTGTACTGTCATAGCATAAATAGGTAACATTATGTAACAGTGTGTAAAACTGCGGGAAGCAGAAGAAGAAGAAGCCTCCCCTTGAAAAACTGCCGCAGGTCCTTTTTCCTACATTTACCACTGGAGGCAAACTCACGGGACTCTCTGTACCGGAGTTCTCATTACACAGAGCTGAGCGACACTTAATTTGGGTCATTAGCACAAGTTTTACTGCGGTACTCACACTTGCCTCTGCTGGGTCATATCTCCAAGGGCCAGACTAGAAATTTCTACTGTTTCAAGGCTGCTGTAGAAGTTTTTCCTCTTTGTGTCTCTGCTATCTTTACCACGACTCGCAAGAACAGTATCGCCTGTACGGGGTGGCATCCCATAAGTTGTTGTGTTGATTCGGGCGGGAGGGGGGGGGGGAGGAGTGCGCAGCGACTCATGGGACACCCGGTAACAACCGGGGCGGAGAGAAAAGGTCTGCTGAGCCGACGACATTCAGTGGAAATATTATTCGTTTTATGGCTCCTTAATCCAAATGAAACGGTGCCAATTTCCTACCTAAAAACGTCTCAACGGCAACGGTTATAAAATAAATGTCGGAGACTTCATATACGTACGCACGTACGTGTTGTACGCCAGTCACAACCTTAGTGGTGTGTTGTGAAAAGCGTTTCTCGTCGTGACTGAGATAATCAGAGCCTTCCTGCCTCTCTTTTTTGTCATTTGTTGCTCAATCGCCAGATGACTGAAACTTTTTTTGCTCCATCATCTACGTACACCCAATTTCTCTTTTCTGTCAGGCCGGAGACGACTACCTACTGAGCCTGGCCGGTCGCTACGCCCGCGACCTGGACTGCACCGACGTCGACGCCGTCTGGCGCAAGCTGCTCGAGCTGAGGATCAACGATGCCACCGCAGGTCCAAGACAGTTGCCTCCGCCGCGGAGTCCGGCGCACAGTGTCGGTGGCGGCAGCAGCAACGCCTCGTACGCCACTCTGGCCCACACCTACGCCAATCTCGTGTCCGCGGGCAAGGCCTTCCAGCCGGGATCGTACGCGGTAACAAGAAGAAGAAATGTAAATGGAAGTTGTACGTGAATTTTTCATGAAGCTCCCCCTTCTTTCCCTTCAGAGTTCCAGTTGCTTAAGTGATCGTGAAGAAGACGACCTCTACGACTTCGCAGCAAAGTACAGAGGAGCTGAGGAAAACAAGTCAAATGGGAAAAAGCTTTCTCCAGTCGGGTGAGTACGCCAGAAATTTCTTCTCCTCCCTTTCACCCCCCCCCTTTTTCCGAGCGATTTCACTCTATGCAAAATGTTGATTCACTCCTTCGTACGTCGATCTAGAGAGCTGAAGTCCCTTCGACGTTCGTCGTCGTCACTCCGACGGAATGCATCAAATCAACATTGTTGGGATTCCAAAGTTGGCATCAGCGTCACTTTCAATCGCTTGCTCGCATGCAATTTCGAGTAATAGCAACAGCAGCTCGAGTTTATAGACTAGTCCCAAATCCTCCTCCCCTTCATTATAGTCGGCTTGGTGTCACGTTAACGCTTTCTTTACTTCATAAGCAGCAGCAGCAGCAACAACAGCAGCAGCAGCAGCAACAACAACAACAACAGCGGGCGAGCCAGAATCTCCTGGGTCGTTAAATTGAACACGCGAGGAAAGCAATTTTGCGCCTCGATTATCCATGTTACAACCACGCATTATACGTAGAGGGTAGTCATTGATGAAGTTTGGGGAGGCAGCACACGACGTCTTTGAACCTTCAAACTCAACTGATGCTTCCACTCTTTTTCATTTGTTCCTGTCAAGGTTGCGCAGACTTCGTTTACTCTTTGGGGCACTGTAGAGCATGAGCGGAGTCCCCAACGACCCTGGTGTACTAGCCTGGTGTACTTGGTGTACTTTGGAACACTTGTTAAGAAAATGTGGAGATCTTGACAGACTTGCTTGTGGACCAACGTTGAAGCTCGGGTCTCATCCGCACTGTCTTCGTCTTATATTGATGGCGCTGGAAAATTGGGCCAGCTTTAGTACGTTGTCAACAATATTTGAGACAATTTCCACTTCATTTCACCCGTCCTACTGCTCTTGAGCACAGGCACAGGAACAAAATGCCCATGTGTTCAGAGAAGAGAATCGACTTCTTGGATGGAGCAGCGCTCACCCCAGCAACAAATTTCATTCCTTTGTCCTCTCCTTCAGCCAGCAAAGTACTGCAAAGTAGGGTTTATTTATTCATTACTCAGAGGAGGGGTGGAGGAGAGGCAGGGAGAAGAACTGGTTACACTCTTCATATTACTGCCTCAGGACCTCGGATTCATCCTTTCTCTGACTTGGCATGAATCTCTTCGTCTTACATCCAAGTGAGCAGAGAAAAGGAAAGCAGTAGAGTGAGTAATGGAGAGTCGGCCGAGCGGATAAACGGATACTTTCACAATTGACTGACTCAGTGCTCTGAGACGCATTACAATAGGATCCTCGAAAAATCCGCCATATCCTGGACGTGGACAGACATGAGTGGAGAAAAGTCAAAGGCGCGACAGTTGCTCAAAACAACGGAGTCGACGTGAAAGTTGGAAAGTTTTTGTTGACTCACACTACATATGAAAGCCGTCTATGCTGTATCACGGTTGTCGTAATACAATAAAACAGCGGCAATTGAGGAAGGAAGCGGGAGAGAGAGGACATGAAATAAAAGCGCTGGCTCAGAATGAAGACTGCGGTAGAGAGAAGAAAAGAAAAAAGGCTTCCCTTGCGTGGTTACTGCTTAACGGCACGAAAGCAAGCAAATTGACTTCATCCAACGCACATTGCAGCACAAACTCGGGCGAGGAGAACGATGTCACTCCTATTCACGTGCTGGGGGCAAGCGGGAACACCTCTTTCTGGCCTTCTTTTAAAGTCATGACCTCTCTCACAAAGTTTGCACAAGCAGTGGGTTCCGCAAAAAAAAATCCACTCATACTCGCAGTACGCGCGTTGGTCCTGGAACGACATTGTGCGACTCCGGAATGGTTCTCGTAAAGGACACCTTTGCAGTGTTCCGGGTCTGATACCTTCTCCTCCACCAGGTTAGTCCATCTTTATGGATTTCCCTTCGCCCATAAAGTGCCGGGATAGGCACTGACTGTAAAATTAATTCGTTATGGACACAACTTTTTCTGCTGCGTCGCCGCCGCCAGCATGGTGAAAGACCAAAGCAAGCTAAGCAAATGACGTCTCCGCTCGCTGTTAAGACGTAGCCAGACGAGACTTCATAAATTTTCATGGGATGCTCCAATGCTTCCAGTGTTATGTCCCTCTTTTCCGCTGCATGCCCTGAAAACGTTAAGCCAGAGTGTAACGGACCATTCACACAGGAGGGTAAGGGGTTGTTGCGGCATAGGAGAGGGTATTAAAGTTTTCTTCCCCCTCTTCTTTGAGAAAGGATCACTATGGAGAGAGAGAGAGAGAGAATTGGGATTGAGGTTAGGGAACTTTTGCCTTTCAGAAAGTTCCTTCTCAGCATTGAGGAGGGGGGGGGGGTGAAAGGCGCGGTGGTGGTAGAGATAAGGGGACTGGCAAAGCTCGCATTTCCAGCAATTTTATTGGACACTGAGACCCTGATTGAAATGGCTTTTCGGTGCATTTGCCCCTTTATGTAGTCAAAGTTCCACGACAATGACCTCCAACTTGTTTTTTCTTCTCTCGCTCCAGCTTCTACCAGATCGCCAAGCGAGTGATCTGCCGCCGAAGTCCCGCTGGTCACACGCCGATCTTGCGCAGGGGCAACAGCTTCCACTTGGACGACGATGCTGGTCGCTTCATGACGCGCACGAGGCTGAGGCCAGGAGGTCCACCGCAGTCCGCCACCACCCGTCGCGCGGCTGCCGCGGCGACCGCGGTCTCGCTCTATGGCACCCCCCTGAACGGCCGCCGTCTCTTCAACGGGAACAACATGGTTCACGTCAACGGCGACGACGTGGAGATGATGGCGAGCAATGGCGGTCATGTCAACTCCAGGTTCTACGGCACCATGTGCGGTGCCGGTGGTGCAGGGAGTGCAACGCCACTGATGAAACAACGAATGACGGCGCAACCGACCTCTGCGGCTGCTGTGGCTGCTGCGGCTGCTGCAGCCGCCGCGGCTGCTGCGGGGGGGGCGCCGCAGTTGGACTCGGGCAATTCCAGGGTTCACATGTTCAGGACCAGAGTTGTGTACTCCGACGCTAAAGAAGCGACCGCCGAGGCCTCAGTGTGAGGAAACTGAGTGATTTTCCAACTCGAATCCATATCAGAAAAGAAGAGAGGACTACGTGACTGTTGCTTCAAACTCCACATCTCGTACGTGAATCTCTAAGTGTGCTTTTAAAGTACCAAGTTATTACTGCCGCGTCCTGACAGAGCCAGTAGAAAACATCTACGTCAATGAGTTTTGTAACTACTGTGTGCTTTTGAAAGCTTTTTCCCTCACCTACACTCTATTCTCTGATATGCGAAGAAGTATCATGGTGAAATCAAAACCTTGTAAGCTACCACTTAAGTCTTGCCTCACAAGTTCGGAAAGATATAATCAAAATAGGGCTACTGATCCTCATGAGCTCTGCTCATAGCTGATACAAACCCAACAACTAACAAGTAACCCCCAAGTCTCTTGTTTATCTGTGATAAAAAAGATAATATAATGTATCCGCTATTATACACATCTTGATCACGGTAGAAGCAACGTCATCACAATTATCATTTTTTGTGCGCCATCTTGGATACGTGCATACACTGTTGAAGAATAAACAGTCAATGAATCTTAATGTGCCGTACACCCAATGTTACTTTCTTCAGTAAGCAGTAACTGAGGCAATTTGTGTTTTGTCAGCAAGGTGAGTGAGTCATGCTGATGGAAGTCACTGCGTTCACTTTACTGACAAGGATGCACATATGGCTAACACCTTGCTCAAACTCATCTTCATCTCTACTTTGCCCAAGTTTCTCAGACTGAATAATGAAGGTTCTCTTTCGAACAGAGTTAGTCCAAGTCACTACGAGATACAAGACTGACTTGACGATTAGATCAGGCTCAATGCAAATCTGTATACACCTGTATACCTACTGCGGCTCCACGTCAGATTTCCATCTCTGCATCATCGATTCTCCGAAGACCAAAATGCGACAGTGAAAAGGGCGGTTCCCTTTGGTGTGGGTCAGGGAAGACAAACAGAAAAACCCTGACGCACAACTTGTACATTTTGCTCAAATCAAGGTTTCTCTTATCTCGCTCGGCCATCCCTTTAAAGGCCAACGCAGACTACAATCGCAATTAGTTGCACGTCAAAATTTGTCACTACGCATTGATGATGACAGAAGCGTTTTTGGTGGCCCTCTCACTTGTGGGCTCAGGTAAGAATTGTATAATGTATATCCATATGTCGACCAACGCAACAGGAATCACTGACTGTGGAGTCTCACAGCTTGCGGACTGTCCGTCAGTACTGGAGTTGCTGACTGCTCGGGCAAGTGTGTCAACGGACTGCACCTGGACTCGTCGGGAGGGATAGAGAACACTTTCTCCAGGTACACGGGCACCTGGAAGGAGTTCGGCACATGGGAGGGAAACCCATTCTACAGGTGCGTCGACTGTCAGGGACTCGACAACGAGATGGTAAAAGCTGAACTACGAATTTGTCACCTCTACCTGAAGTTCTGTTGATGGGCGAGCAGGTCTATTACGAGAATGCTTGGCGGATCGTTGACTGCTTCCCGGACAACGACTTTGCGTGCAGCGGCTTCCACAGCCTCATCCTGAGTGATCAGGCAGCTTCTTGCCCTTGGGAGTCAGATGCACTGCCCTGGAGCTACTGCGACGGGGACGTCGCGTCTGGGGGCGTTTGCTCGCACTACAGCGTCGACGACACCGCACATTTCACCTGTCTTGCCAAGCAGGAATAGGGAGATTTTATCTCAAAAGTATTACTCTTATCCCACTACCAAACGCTCATACGGTAATGCAAATCGTAGTACACAATTGTGGCGTTGTCTCTTCTTGCTCTCACTGTTGTCTCTTCCCGCACACCTACTTTAAATTCACGGTCCAGTGGAGAGTCTACACCGGCCTGCGTTGCTTTAGCAGCAGCCACGCTGTCCTTGCAGTACATGGTGCACGTACGTATCAGGATAACCTGTTCGTAACCGTCTACCCATTCTCATTCTTGTTTGCGGCTGCCGGGGACTCCGTAAAGCACAAGTAAAAGCAAAATGTAAGCAGGTGAAGAACATTGCCAAGAACTGGCTATAGGCTAGTAGACATGTAGAGCGTCCAAGCACAAATGACACTACTCTATGTGTTACCTTAAATGGCAACCTCTTGCTGAAATTTGTAAAAAAAAAACCCAAGTCTTAAAATCCTTTTGAAACAACTTTCATTTTCTTCGCGCTAGCTGATTCACAAGGCAAACCAGAAGCACATCAGGAGAGGTGTCACGAAAGACTCCTGCGCTTTTATGTAGGAGAGGTTGAGTGCAAGGGAAACATGAATTGGATGTAGGAAAACATTTAAGCTTCTTGGCAACATTGTCAAGCAAGATCAAGGAGTCTCCATCAATGGTTTGTGTGAGTTTGTGCCTCAGAAGAATAGGGTTGACTTCGCTTTGAATATCTGGACATGTCCTAAAACTGATTATTTTTACAACTGCAATGATCTCACAGGACACCACTCTTGAAGTGCTCGTGCTTTGCCTGGGGTTAGCAATTGGCTGATATGAATTGAGTTTGCAAAGGTTTGAAGATTACTCGCCGAAAATTTCGCAGCCAGCGCAGCCATATAAGTTAATACAAAGAGTAGTCTGGCTCATGTTCTCACGTACGTTGAGTCAGCCTGCAAAATTCTCAGCACTGGCGAAAGGCTTGGCTTGCTCTTGCACGCACGGTGCATACGTACGGTACAGGCAGTTAAGATACAGCACATCAACTATGCTGTTATTGAGAAGTGCCCTCTGCAACTTCAAAGATAAGTAGTTTGCCGGAAAGCCCAACAAAATTTCTCTCAAGACAGTGATTTCACAACGAAACTTGAGAGAAACTAATAAAACGACGCCGATACATACGTGCTTGTACAAGTATGTTATGTCGGTCCTTTATTTCTGCTCGCTGGCGCCTCACGCACACAATAAACGTTCTCGAATTATTATGGTATGAGAGCTGGGGCAGCTGAAAAATCCGACGCGATGCTGCCTATTAGCATAATCCTAAGTCGACGAAGGGCTTAAGGGATGAATCTTTTTCCTCTTAGTGAATTACCTACCAGTCTACATTTTATGGACGGGCAGGCATTCCTCTTTTTGCCAATCACCAGAGTTAGGGCTTGTCTATGTAGAGTTCACTTTTCGTCGGAAAAAGGATGACAAAAGAAATCCAAAACTCTATAGGACAGACCCGCATACCAAATTTCTCACTCTCGACGACGATCCTCGTGCACCTTTTTTTTGAAAGTTTTCCTTCCCCTCCTTCGAATGGAAAGTTTTCAAATCGGCTGAGGAGAAAGTGTTGAGCGTATAAAACTGAATCCACACACAGTACAAAACCGTGTATACATAAGGGAGGGAGAGACTGAGGTGAGGAGCGAACACAGAAAATTTGTACAAGACTCATGAGGGAATGGAAGGTGTTTTATGCTCATGCGATGGGAGAGGTGTTTGTAATACACCTAAATCTCCCCAAGTTATGGCAACATCCATAGGACCAATTTTTCATTTTCCGAATTTCTCGCTTCACTGACGTTTGTCTACTATGCCCAGGGAGCAAAAAAAAAATCACATCTACCTTCTTGCCTACCTCATACTTCGCTCGTATGGGATAAGCCCATAAAAGTTGAACGGAAGCTATGGTAACAGCGCTGCAAATATATGCATTGCACCGTGTGTGTCACGAATGGTGTGCAATGTTAATAAAGCCTGCTCAGCTGCAGACCGAGCTACTTGATGCCAGGAGCTGGCAAAAACAAAAGGAAAGAAGCTTCCTGGTTTTCAGTCGACCAGTTGTACACATTTTTGCTCGAATCTGCGGGGCATACAAATCATCCTTTGTAGGAAGAACCAAAAAGGTCTTTTTTTGTCCCCTTAAAATGGTTCTGCCAATATCCTTCCTTCCCCCTTCCTTTTCTTCCGTTTCCCCCCCCCCTGTTTTTGCCCTCTGGCAGCACCCGAAACCCCTGGAGAGTGAGACAGAGAGAAGAGAGGGCATCGCTTGTCTCCTTAATGTTTCCTTTAAAGCTGTCCCGACCTCTTCTCTAAGGCTTTTACCAAAGCAATATATGAAAAGGGAAAGCAGCAGTTGGAGGTTAAGTCGCTGTGAAAAACAGTTGACTCGACCAGACAGCCGGGTAATGACGGCCAGACCGTTCTCTCAGAGGGCCCTGCTCGCCGTGGAATGGGCACTGGCCCTCGGTCTTTGTCTGGCAGAGCGCGCTCCAGCAATCCAGCAATGCACATTCCCAAAGCTCTGCTTCGGAGGCTGACTAGAAACAAATGACTGTCCCGCTGTTCTCGAAGAGCCAGCAACTAGCAAAGTTATGTTCTAAACATCTCGCGGACGGACGCAGTACCAGAGGTTACTGCTGCGTACCAACACGAATAGTTAACCCAGATGCGGACATGTCCGAATGCTTCTTCCCACCCGTACAAGCTTGTCTCAGCAATCCTAAGCCAGGACAATAACACTCAGATGTTCCTCATATCGTCAAGAGAAGACTTGAATGCCAGCCAAGGATGGTGTCAGACTAGATGAAGTGACTTTTGGCTTCTCTTCTCCTCTGCAGAAGGCAACAAAAAAGTGCCATCTTGGGATCCCCCTACTGATCTTGATCTATGACAGCACTGAGGTCACTTCTGCACTACGTCAATTGAATTATGTAGGCCAGTCCTTTCGCATGTTCATTGACATGCAGGAGCTTTCGCCCCTTGCGACTTCTTCCGTTATCCTCGGCACTTCCTCTTCCACTATCTGTTTGACAGAAGCTTCTCCCTCGTACTTTTGAGAGGGCAGTGGAAAAAGGCAAGGGGGGGACCTGAAACTATTGGGTTTGTCGAGGGGGGGTCACATCTGTCCACTTCATTAGACTTCTCCCCCAAGAAAAAACTCCCTCCTCTTCCGTTTTATCCTTTTTTCGCCCTCGTGCTTCTTTCTGCTCTCCCCCTGATGAAAGAGCATAATAAACCAGCTGTCTAGCAGAGAAGAGGGGGGATGGAGACTCCACCAGACATAGGAAGAGTCGAAAGCAAAACGAGAACGTCGTTCAGCGTTGTTACGTTTGACGTCGGCGTTGGTTCATCTCTACGAGTGAATGACGTAGCCGGGGCGATCACACTTCTGTGCGTGCGTCCGGGTGGGTGAGCGCAGAGGCCGGTCGATTCTGGTGGAGTTCTTCCACTAAGGACGGAGGGAGCAATAGAAGCCAAGAAAACCGAAATATGTCTCTCAGGTCATTGAGCTCCGGAAAACGACTTCTATTGGCTTCTTCCTTCCTTCCTTCCTTCCGGAATCCGGACTGAGCACTTGGTGAAGAACTGTTCAACAAGTGAAAGAGCATAAACTCACCCATGCGCACAACTTGCTTAGCATAGAAAGCTCATAATCCTTGGTGCGGGGCCCCCGATGACACGGCCGCCAGCCGGCCTAACCTTCTTGTGCACGCTGTCGAATTGGTCGGGAAGCAAGTGGGAATTTCATCACCATATCGTAAATATTTCCTCCAACTTTGGGTCCGATATCTCGTGCTGGGATGGAAAGTCATGTCGTAAAAATTGGCTGAGTAGAAACGATGATTGGTTGGTGGAGCAGCCTTCTCTGCTGGAAGCGATCCCAAGGGATGCGGAGAGAGGAAAGAGAGATCAGAATTAGACGGCAAGAGAGAAATCGTGAGCTCACGTAGCAATACAGTCGGGAGGGAAAGAAGAAAAGGAAGCCATGGGGGAATTCCCGCTCTTACGGCATGTCCGGGGTCCCTGCGAAGCTCCCGACTTCTCACAACGTGCTGTGCCCAGACTGGGATGTTGTGTTTTGCTGAATTTTTCCTACGCCCAGAGTGACCTCAATGAACTAACTCACTGTTGCCGCTCAGGTTTCACGCTGAGGCTCGAGCTGCGGAAAAATGCTGCAAGATAAATATGACGGCTATTACGGGTGACTTATGAAGGCTGCTGGCGTCTGTCTGAGTCCCTGTGCTCTAAAAAATAGGCATGATGAAGAATATACTGGAAAGATCATAAAGGAAAGCTGTCGCACTCTGGAAAAGAATAGCTTCTCGGATAGGTAGTGACAACGAGTTTCTACACTAGGTCCACATTTGTAGTACTTATATTTCTCTATCAACGATCTAACGAAGCAATTTGGATAATCAGGCGTACAAACTTCTGCTCTTTACATCACTAACAGCAACCAGCCGCGATATCACAATTGTCAAGCCATGTTTGCCCTTTGCTTGATGAGTAAGACGTACACGTAGCACTTGGTCCTTTCTGCTCTCCTTGGTGTCGGCAGTGACAAAACAGACTTGGCAGGGTGGAGATAAGGTTGACGATCATGACAACGAGATAGATAGAGAGGATGCCACTTCAGCTGTGCAGGTGCCCCGGGCACCCTTCGGCTGCTCGGAAGTCTCCCTGGCTGTGGTACAGCACCTTGGTCTTGAATACTGTCACCCTGCTCTGGTCGTGGTCACAAAACTGCTGCTGCTGACGATGATGATCAGATCCAAAGGGTGCCAAGCTGACTGCTGCAGAAGAAGAAGAGGGAGCAGTGATAGTGGTGGTCTCGTTGGTGCCCATTCTTCTCCAATGAGCTGGCACACCGATGTCACTGATGGTGCTGAGGGGCCTGTGGTGATTGCTCAGATTGTTCTCGCTTCTGGAGTGATTAAAAGCCGGTCGCCTTTGAGTCTGTTGTTGTGGGTGATGCAGTAGCTTGGGTCTTTGCTGCTGCTGGTGGTCGTCCCGCGATAGCGAGGCCTTGGAGATTATCTTCTTGGCCATCTGGAGCCAACTGAAAGGAAAAAATAGGACTACGAAACCTCTCAGTGTCAACATGTGATGACAAACTTACGTGTGGGGTGACATGAGCATCTTTGCTTGGTGCTGACGTATCTGGTTGCGATACTTTGCTGCGTAGTCGTAGATCTGTTCACCTTCACGCTCGGTCAGACAACTTGAGGGCTAAAGTGAAAACAGCAACATTAGTCCGTGTAGATGGATAGCAACATGCTCCCATGCCAGTGAACAATGTGTACTTTGGACCAGCTGTACCAACCTGATACTGTCCGGGCACATAGATGGGTTCCTCGCCCTGTCTGATCACAACAGCTCCTCTCCTGCTAATGGGATAGTTGACGTAGTTGTTCGGCTGGCCGCCGCCGCTTCCCGCGGCTGCGGCCGCGACTGCCGCGGCTGCTGCCGCTGCGGCCGCGCTGTTGTTGAGTGGGGGCGGCGGCGGCGGCGCGTGGTCACTCCACTCGGCCAGCCTCAGGTCCTCCAGCTGCTGCAAGACTTCCTGGTACGGCGTGGCCAAGGCGGACGCGTAGCGAGAGGCCAGGCTGAGCAGGCTGTCGTCACCGTTCTGCAAAGGAGAGAAAAACCCTCATGAGTGTGACAATGCATCAACTCCACATTCACACGTAGAGAAACACACCTAATGGAGAGAGGATCGAACAATGCTAAATCCTCCCTAACGCGATCGTAATGACAGGCATCAACTCGTTCATGAGATTATGGGGATTTGCTAGGTACTGTTGCAAATCTGGGCTTCGCACATCACTCTGACGTCATCCTGATGGGGAGATGCGAAGTGCAACAGCTACTACAACTCATAATGTGATTTGCCGGGATTTTCTCTCCTCGTCCGCCTGCTAACGAGGATTCACAACTCCCTCTAGGCTAATCAGAACGTGGAGCCACAGAGGGAGTGAAGGGGGAATGCCAGATGAACTCACACACACGCTTACTACCTATCTAACCGGCGCGTAAGCAAAAACCAGCTCTCTGGAGAGTTTGCTACCCATCACGGACGGTTGAGGTTTGGCGCGCCGCCCATATCGCACATGGGTGGATTGCTCGAGAGAGCAACCACCTCGCTGCACCAGGTCAGTAGCAGCATTTGCCAAGCGTCCCCCTCATCTTGAGCAGATGCGCAAAAGAGGAAACCGATTGCGTGGTGGGCTCAATTTTCTTATCATTAAGGGGCGGACGCTGCTCCTCAGACTTAATGCCCCGAGAGCAGGCGACGCCAACGGACGTTCGACTACTGACTGACTGCTGGCCCCATCTCCCCCCACCTCCCCAAATCGACCTACCTGTACAGGTATTCGTCGGCCGACCCCTAAAAACACTATCCTCTTGGCTAAGTAGTTCATTAGTCAGTTTCCATCGCTTCGTTTTGCTGGCAAGCTAATTAAAAGAAGACACCGCCGGCCGATGGCGCCCACACGCACATGTGTCAAACTGCCTCCATCGCCTTTTAGGTCTTCAAAGGCCTGGCCAGGTCCGGCCTGGCCAGCCCTGGCCTGGCCTGGCCTGGCTTGGTCTGATCTGGTCTGGCTTGGCCTTATCTCACGCAACGACGAACATTTGTTGCAACCCTGGCTGGACCCGACGTTGGCTGCTGCTTCTTCTTTTTTTTTCTCTTCTCCTTGGCTTCAGAAATTACCCCTGTGTAATTAAGCATCCGCTAATGACGCCTGCGGAGAGAGCGATAATAGCTGTTGCTGCGGACGACGGAGGAAGTGACTTTAGCAGGTACAACAAGTAGACGAAGCCGCTGTAACTGACGGAGTTTACGACGAAGATGTGGACGTGTTTGTTGACGCATCCTTATTCCTCACGTTTCATCACTTGCCTCAGAGCGAGAAACACGTGTTCTGCTCAGCACTCCACTGTGGGTGTGCAGCCAGCGGAGATAGTTTCAAGTGTACGGTGTGTAACATATGTAATAGCATCTTTGCACTCTGGAAAAAAAGCCTCCATCTTTCTCTCGTGTTGTTGCTGCTACTGTAGTCTGTTTATTTGGCTTTGGCCGATATAAAAAATGGGCAGCATCTGGTGCCTTTTTCCCTTCTTTCTGCCTGACCACATTTCCTGAAAATTTTCCCGGCGGACGTGAACAAAAAGTAAAGTTTATTTCGGCAACTTTTACAGCTCGGCCACGATACCCAAACAGGGAAAGAGAAAGTTTTTTGGTTGCAACATTTGGCGCAATACGTGATCCCATGTGTGCGTGTGCCAATAACACACCATAAATGCGATCCTATGTTTGCAGAGCGTCAGTGTCAGCGCAGATTCCATTTAGAGTCTTAGTTTTAACAACAAATCGCCGTTAGCTGAAGAGGGCTGAATTAGCTCCGCTAGCGATCCATCACGACAGGCGGGAGAAAGTTGGAGAGCCATAACGCAATTTGGGTATTTGCCGAACCCCTGACGTTGCGTTCGTCTTCTTAAGCATGTACTTTGCATTCCTTGAGGGCAAGAGTATGAGACTGTTGCAAATTGGCCGGAATTTCTGTTTGACAAATTCGAAGCACATGCGCAGGCAACAAGGGTGGGGAGAGGGAAGCAGTGAGTGGGTCATTTTCTGTATTCAAAGTTTCTCTTGGGCTAAACGACCCAGCCTGCCGGCGCCCAGGGGTGCTACCAGGGGTGGCGGCCACGGTGTGCCTGCCTGGACAGCAGCACATCCTGTCGGCGGTCCAGAGCGACGAAGGACATGTCTGTGGTCACCGTGTACCGCCATGTGCCAGTGTGCATGCTCACATTGGTATCAAGTTCGACGAGTGTCGACTGTTGGCACTTCTTAACGTGTCTCCCCTGCCACGCAAGTTCTTCTCCAAAGCACGAGTGACATCTCACATCCCGCTATTGTAAATCACCCAGCCCAGGCCAAAGCATCAACTTCTCAGTGGGGGGAAGGCGAAGAAAATCCTACTTTTGTGGACGAAAAAAATACGTAAAAAAGTCCAAGACGTATGCACTGCACGGACTCTGCATAATTAAGTGGAATGTTTATGATGGTTAATACGCCCCATTTGTTGCCCAAGCCTACTTTCTTATGCTCGGGGGAAGCCAAAACGAGCAGAAAATGTAGCGCTCTGCTAAACTCGCTTTCAAAATATTCACAAGACAAAGAAAAAGAAGGCTACCGGAGCGGAAGATGAAGGAAAGTTAAGCATTTTCCAGGTGAAGTCAGTTCTTTTGACTGCCAGGATGCAGCTCCAGAGAGTCCCTCTTTCCCCGGTGCGACGGGGAAGAGCTCGTTGCTGTCGCAGGTCCTTGTGCGTCCCTGACGTCAGTCCAACAAATGCAAGAAATGTCTTTGCTTGGCGCACTCGCTTGACTTGTGCGCAATTCATTAGTTAGTCGGTGCGCGTTTTCTTCTCCCTACCTCTCGCCTCCACCTCTAATGGTATCTTTTTCTTCTTTGTAGGGGGAGAGCGGTAATTTGAGCCACACCGCAGAGACTCACTTAATAATATCTGGGGAGATAAAGGCGAAAAAGCCACCTGCACTGCTATGCTGTAGTGTTGTATGACACCGACTCACATAAAAGGGTCTTTCTCTTACTTCTAAGCCAATTTTCCCAATTGTCACATTAGTTCAACCTTCTTGCGGCAGCTAGCATGAGATTGTCGTCCTAGGAGGAGAGCACAACCTGTCATGAGGGTGGGTGCAGGAAGAGTTGCCAGATCCCCCCCCCGTTCAACACTAGTTAGCAGGAGGACTACAAGTACTTTTGCAGCAGAGCTGGAATGGAATATTTATAATATCCAACCCAGGAGAGTTGTATTCAAAAAAAAAAAAAAAGACAGACACTGAGCAGCACGCACTGCAACCCTGTTTTCTGTCGTATCTCCTCTCTCCCATTTGCGTCTTTCTCCTCTCTCTCAGTCTCCCCTAGTGGAGGAAGCTTCATAACGTGCACGAAAACTCCCCTGGGAGTGTGCACGGGAGCATCACGACTGCTGTTATTGCAGCCCACGCCATTTTCATGAGCCCCCGCCGCAAAATACCTTTCCCGCCACTTGGTTTGATACAACTTTTGCACCATCACCGTGTCCGGACCTCGTCGTGCGCAAAAAAAGGCTTTCCCGCCCCCTCCGTTTTTGCATGGCAAAACTGTCTCCGCCTGTGACCAGCAGATATTTTTCGTCAACTCCTTTCTGGTCACTCTGCTCCAGCTGCCTCCCATGAGGGGCTCTTACAAGAGGGAGTGAGTCTCATTGCCCCTGGAGGAGAAAGACATACGTAGAGAGTAGTTGATGCTCATGGGGAGCAACTGTATTGTCGGCTGTTTCAGACCAGAAAACTTCATCTAACTTTTATACAGGAAGGAAATCATCTGTGCCAGGTCCTTTGTCAAAGGTTATGCAGGCGGACGGAGAGACCAGGACCGAGACAGTCAAGTCTGGGTGCGTGACCAACATCCTCCTCCTCGTGTCACTTACAACAAGTCCGCTGTACGGACACTGTCTGAGTGTCCCTGTGCAGTTGGGTCTTGTTGCGCGCTCTCGAAGGCCAGACCGAAATATGATATCAGGAGGCATTAATGGTCACCCTTCTTGCAACTTTTCTCTTTCTCTTTCCTTCTCGGATCTGCTAGACTTAAGCGCCATAAATAACACGAGATTTCCCTCCCTTGAGAGTTGCAGCATGAAAAAGAGCAACATTTGAGCTGAACGGATGCAAGAATCAACATTTTGAGAGCGGGTGCGACAAAAATCTTTCTGACGTTTTACGACTTTCCCGGGGAAGAAAGGAAAAAAACCTCTCTTTTCTCTCAACATTCCGAAAGTCGAGCCCGTCCTTCTCCACTCTTAAAGACGGACGTTTACTGTTAAATATTGTCTAAACAGAAAATCCCCCAGAAGCTGTTTCAGCTGTTGTTGGCTGTGGTCTTGGGAGAACAGAACAAAAGTGTGAAGTGTTTTTCCATCCTCTGATGCCGTCAGACAAGCGAAAGCGAGTGAGAAAGAGATGAGCTGCTAATTGCGAGTGTTTCACGGAATTTGTAGCAGGGCTGGGTGAGCATACAGGGTGTCTGCCAGGCCAACTCCCGGCTACCGTGTGTTCGCGGGCTTGTGGCAGGGCTGGGTCGCCGTACAGGGTGTCTGGAAAGCCAAATCCCGACTACCGAGTGTTCGCAGGGCTTGTGGCAGGGCTGGGTCATCATACAGGGTGTCTGCAAAGCCGTCTTGCGGCACCGGTCCGGACCGGCGCCGGCGCACGTGCGGGCAGGAGAAGGAGACGTTTTAAATGCGGCCTTGAGGAAGTCCACGTCCGTGCCTGCCTGCTGCAACAGCCCGGAGTCCATTTTCATTTCGTCCGCTACACATTTCTCCACTCACATTCTTCTTCCTCCTCCCCCCTTTTCCGTGATCTCTGCACTTTGCTGCTCCTTCTTGACTCTCTTGTTTAATTTGAAATAAAGCCTCGCCCCCTGCTCACTCTTGCCAAGACCGCTTTGGACTTTGTAGAAACTCATTTGAAGAAAAACAACAACACGTAGGACGTCGACGTCGACTCCAAGTCGTGCCTTGTTGGACTTGGCCAAAGGTTGCGTGAATTCCCTGCTTGGCTGGTCCTGCGGCAGCTGTGGTGGACAGACAGAAGTTTTCTGGGAATTTTTACCGACAAAGTTTTTTCTTTTTCTTTTCCTTTTTTTTTTGTAATGATACCTGCACTACGAAGTTTTCTACTCAAGAAATAGCTCTGGCTACTGCGAAGGGTACAAGAAAAACCTCTGCCAGTGGAAGGTTGCGGCTGTGGGCGTATCCAATTACACGACGAGCAAGCGCGGGTTCACGGGAATGAATTCCTCCGGGACAAAACAGGATGCCTCATTTCGCCGGCTCAAAAAGAAAGAGCAAAAAGTCCGGGTGGTGTTTTTTTTTTGCTATTGGCGTCACGCATCCGAGCAAAGTTCGGTCTCTCTCTCGATCCCGAAAGCTGTTTTGTGCGTTCATCTTTCCGATTAATTGTCGAGTTCCTTCCGGCCGCCGCCGCCGCCACCGTCGTGGTCGCGGCCGCCGTCGCGGCCGCCGTCAAGGCGAGAGTCAAGTCGATCGCTCGTTAGTTCAGAGGAAAATTAATAATCCCCAGCTTGTGGTTCAACAAATGCGGTAAAAAGGAGAACTGATCTCGGTGTTTTTTTTTCTTTTCTTTTTTGTTCCCGAAGCGTTTTTCTTTCCCGCGAAACTAACCTCGGGCTTTAAAGCTCGGAAAGTCAAGCTCGTGCGTCGTTTTCTCTCTCTTCATGAGCGATTATGACGCGTCGAACGAGGCGAGGAGGATGGAGAGAGAGAGAGAGAGAGAGAGAGAGAGAGACATTCTCATTTCCCTTCTTTTTGTCTTGACCGCACAGCAAATGGGGCCTACC
>JAAUXU010065053.1_pt1 | contig 95367 bp, 88 predicted proteins | sample 7278151 | NCBI WGS metagenome assembly JAAUXU01 (sample SAMN14350113, study PRJNA611818) | marine sediment metagenome | isolation source: surface marine sediment (1.8m) | place: French Polynesia: Moorea | collected 2018-08 | reverse complement strand
GTGACGAGATACAAGACATTCGAGTACTCAGACCCTCTTCATCAAAGTACACGAGCACACTCCAGTCCAGATCACCTTATCATAGTACGATCCATCGAACTTACAGTAGAACATGCATTCAACAGAACTGCACAGTAAGAACGAATTTTAACTCACACTGCGCATGCGCGAGCGCGTGTGCACAGTGCATACGTGCTCTGTACTGCTTACAGTGCTTTGCCTAATGTGTCTTTGGGATGTGGGGTGGCTGTGACAGATGTGGGGTGGCTGTGATCTTTTTTCGGTACAAAACGAAGACTGGACAACAAGTTGACCACGATTGTAGTGACGCCAACCCTTCTGGTCATCATCCCGCAGGTGCTCACACGCAAGTCAAGCTTTTTCTAAACGAAAGGAGTTACAGCAAACATACTGCGCACTACATACCGTGTACGTACACAGGACACCCAGTCATGAACTCAAATAAATCTCCCGTGGTGCCTTGACGGCTACACAATAGCAGCTAAGCACGCTCAATTTCTAAAGCTGTGCGTGCTGAATGCAGGGACTTTTGTTAAAAATTAGCAACTTATACCTTTTAATCGCTTGAGTTTAAAGTAACTTTATATTTTTTTAGATGTTTCTTGGATGTCTGACAGTGTCTCAAAACATGAAAAATGCTAACTTTTTAATATGATTTCACTTCATCATGTCTAAATATGAAGAAGAATTCCCTATGGTGCAGCTTAGAATGACTACAAAAGTAGCATTGTTTAAGGGTTCAGTGACTTAAAGGCATGCATTAAGTTTACTTTTCCTCCTTACCGAGCGCAAACTTTTTTGCATTTATTGCTGACGGATGCAAGGACCAGACGCTTACATGCAATGAAATTTAAAGGTGTAAAAGCATAGCGTTAGTTCGTTTTGGTTCGACCCAATATGGTCCATCGTCTGATCCACTTATGCAGTGATGCACTCATCAATATTTCACTGCATAATAAAACTTATATCGGATTATTATATACGTAGCTGAGAGTATCCGGTGTTGCCTAGGACAGTTTGGTTCAAATGCTCAGGAAAGTTCGACACAACTGATTGAGAGGAAGAAAAGCTCCAATACGTTCTCTTCAAAATCGAACAATTCTCAACAATGCTTCACATTAGGCAACCTTTCATTAGGGCAACAATTTCTCGAAATAACTTATCCACCGTCAAACATATCCCAGTTTTGTCTGGCTGACTTATTGAGCAACAACCGTATGGAGGGACTCATTTTAGGGGCAATATAGAGAGCCCAAAATCATCCCCAGGTGATGTTGATCCAGATCCAGGCTAGCTACTTGCTTGATCCAGATCCAGGCTAGCTACTAGCTTCATCCAGATCCAGGCTAGCTACTTGCTTCATCCAGGCTATGTATCTACTTTCACTTGAGGGTCTGAGGCTGCAGAGCTAATGGTTAGGACATGAAAAACCGATATACCAGGTGCGCAAGAATTAGCTTGTCATCAACGTGACCTATTTCAACTATAGCTAGCATTGACGAAACGTTTGCTACTGCAGCAGGATCAGCTTCAGCAGAAAGACCTTGCACTTGACTCGTAGAAAGTTTCACTTTTAAAATATGACGTTATAGATCATTTTCAAGTGCTTCAAACATGAATAGCTGAAGCTGAGAGCATAGTTCTTTCTACAGCCAGGCAGGCAGCTAAGTGCATTCTTTAAGGTCAGTCACCTAACAAATTAGTGCAAAATGTCAATGCCACTGCTGCATTCTAAGAGTATCAAAACCTCTTATTTGAGAGTTACATAAGCCTAGAATTTGACCCGTATAAAAGCTTTGTGCATTGCAGCTGCTTCAATCTTTTTTGAAACTATTCACTCTCATAACTTTTACACTTACACGGCCTGGCAGACAACGTTGACCGGCTTTTGTTTGTTGCTTACTGTGCCAAGAGATACTGGGGTCATAGACATTGGTTGCGACAAAGTTCCTTGTCTATCGATACCCATAATCGCGCCAAATGTGCTCAAAGAGCGTACAATGCATACTCAATGGCAACTTGCACACACAGTGCGCACACACATAGACGGAATTTTACTGCAACTCGAAATTTTAGTGTGTTTTGTTCAATATGTATACAGGGGGAATACTTCACGGCCACATCAGCTGAAATCATTTTTATGGAAAAAAGCGGTACACATATGGCGCTTAATATTTTTGCCATTCTTCCTACCCAACTAAGTGGGTAGCGCGTAAGTGCTAGTAACTAGTAATAGTAACTAACACATAGTGAAATATAATACTCGACTTGTAAAACCCTTGAAAGCTTAGTAGAAGATGAGTTTAGGCCTGAGGTCCGTGAATGAGCGATCCAGCACATGCATCATTCGCACGAGCATGAAGACCACTCAATATTCTGAAAGGAACACACCCTTGCATGGCTCAAGATGGTAACCAGCTTAAACTATTGTTGAAAGTCAAACTTGTTATTTAATGATCCGCAATTCATAGGCTCCAAAATGATGCAAATACTATATTTCTACGTGTTCTACGGTGTGAGCGAGATAGCCTCATGCACATATTGCATCAGCTGTAGATTGTATGTACGTATCGAGGCAAGCTCACAGGGTCTGAAGTCATGTTTTCTGTGGTCAGTAATCCTCGTTTACGGGAACAATGACAGTGGATTTTCGGACGAAGATGAGCATCATGAAGAAGGAGGTAGCGCAATAAAGTCAGCCCTATGTCTGCTATGGGCTGCTTGAAGTCAAAATTGTCCTCAAACTGCGGTATTTTCGCCTTAACTTAAAGATTAATGCGGTGGTTTTCGGATGCGCCGACAACCTTGGGGCGGACCAAAGGAAGTTGTCAGCATATCCGGAGTGTTGGTACATCCGGAGATTTTTCCGCCTTGAAAGTGGCATCATTGAACTATTTCGCAGAACAGGAGGTTCGCAGAGTGTCAGTCAGTCAAAAATCGAGAAACTCTCTTCCAGAAAGGCATGCAAAATCGGTCTTTCTGCCGGAAAATGTCGTTATAAATGCATCGGATAGACCGATATAGATCGGCACGTGAAAGAATTGTCTGTACAGGCAGACTGTGAGTGAATCGAGAGACCACCATCTCTTCTCTTTCTCTCTTTAAAGGTCGACGTTGGTGAATATTTCCACGTAATCGGTTGGTCACACAACCTCGATCCCTTTCGCCCAACAGATCTGGGCCAAATTTGGCTTGGAGGATCCCATGCATATGACAACTATCATAGGGGGATTGGAGAGGATTTTGAGGCCGTTTTGAGGCCGAAGTTGGGGTCCAAAGTTTTTTTTTCTGCATGAGCAGAAGCGGAAGAGCAGAAAAGAAGTGGGCCAGGCTGGCTTGGATCTGTGCAAACCTGTTGAGGCACACTGCGGCTTGGCTCATCTCACCCATGGGGAGAGCCTGCTGCTATCTCTGCAGTAAGGGAAAGATGAGACTTTGGCCCCAGATCTCTGATGGACTCCCAAAGCAGTCCTGGCTGGCTGCAGGTGTTGAGATTGTGTAGCAAGGGGACCCCGAGGTAGTGGCTCCCAAGCCAGGTGACCTCAGGCAGAACAAAGGAGAATACAAAAAACAGAACAGCAGGGCCTTTTTGGTTCGTTCTGTGGCCACCTCATAAGGTCACCAGCTTGGATCATCCAGGTTCAAGACATTGAACTCTGTGAGGAGTTGGACAAAATAGAGAGGATCTGGCATGGAGCGCATGGGTGACACGGAGTATGATTCACATGGGGTACATGGAGGCGTGGAGTGCGTGGACAACATAGAGTGTGTGGACATCATAGGGAGCGTGGACGACGATACCGAGTGGCTTCATTAACAAGAAAATGATGGGGCCCAGAGTCAAGGAACATGTTCAATACGTCATGTCACTTTTCCACGTGTCTCTCTTTACCCTTTACCATGACCTGAAACATGTGGCATGCGGTATCAACTTCCCGGGCAGTTATTGAAGCCCGATGCTGTGGTCAGGGAGGCCCTCATGACTTCTACAGTCGGTGCAGACATGGCCCCCTTTCTCTCCAGAATGGCCCAGATGCTGCAGTTCATGACATTCAGGTCTGGAGAGGAAGGACGGCGCATCTCCTTTGACATTAAGCAAGCAATGAGCCCTGCTTTATCTGAATCACCCTGTGCGTGATCACAGAAGTACATGCGTAGACTTTTTTATTTAGATGTTCCTGCGCTGCGGGTAGGATTGACATTTTCTAATATACATGTACGAAAGGGTTGATAATTTCCTGGGACTTTCTTTGGGACTTCTTTGGGAAAGGATGACCTGTGGTTTGGTATGAGCAGTGGTATTCTTTATGTGAGATGCATACAACAGTAAGGAAGTAATGTCTATTACGTTGTTAGACATACGCGCACCTGGTCCTCATGTTGCATTAATACAAATGACCGCAAAAATCAATGCCATTTAACGGTACGTGATTCCAAGTGCACCACACGATAAGAAGATGCTTACATGAAAGCCACAAAACATATATTTCCCACACGTAATAATATACGTTCTGTACCGAACACATTCATGTTCTACATAGACTGTACAGCACACACATATGTAGGTACCCGGTAGACGACACCCGGCATATTTAGCATTGGCGTGCCAATTGTCCAAGTATTAATAGTAATTGCCTGGCGTCATCCAAAAGTCGACTCAGTTCAACCTCTTTTAGTTTTGTGCCTCCTAGACTTTTCCTTCATATCGTTTTAAGGAGAATAGTTAGATACTAGCAATATTAATTTTATGTGTAAACTTATGTAGGATATGACTGCACGAACTCACTCAACACTTATCTTTCAACATTATGTAATCTTGACGTTGATTAATGGTTAACTGAAAGGTGATGTTTCAGCCAAATCTCTAACATTAGGGATGTTGAATTTCGTAACAGATTCTTCTGGTGATGCGTTTGAACAGTATTTGCAATTGCTCTTCAGGTTCGTCCTTCTTGTGGCTCTGTTAAAATCTCATTCTGTTCTGCTTCTTCAGCCAGTCAAATATATTCTGATAGTTTTGCTCCATCCACTTAATGTTGTTCTCTCCTTGTTCAATAGCTTGCCTGACGGACCTCTCGGCACCATCCAGACGATTCTCATTGTCCTTGTGGAATCGAAGGAGCTGTAATTGGCGATTATACGATTCAGTTACCGCGCATCCTGGTGTGCGTGGATACTGCTTTGTCAGAACTTTCTGCCAGCATGGTAAGCATAAGTCATCCGTGTCTCTGTACGGAGCTACAACGTACGCAGAACGAACGGACGTATGTACACGCATGTGAGCACAAACGTTCAGGTACGTACAGTGCATCAAACAGGCCATCAACAAACTTCACAAGCTGTGCTGCTGCGGTAGCTTCTAAGACTTTAGGCTAAGGCTAAGCAAAGGTATCCATCCTGACAACTGATTCCTCTTGCTTGGGTCTGTACCCACCTCATCGACGTCAAATCTGGTGTTCCGGTCCGCCATGATACCTTTCACCAGGCCAGGAAGCGAAAAAGAGGATCCCCCATAGCTTAAAAATGATGAAAACTGTTGTTCAAGAACTCACTCAACTCAGGCTGATGAAGCAATAGCATCACATACAATTCCAGCACTCTATCCCAGGAGTTCCTGACGTAGTCAAAGGCTAGATCCCTGCCGTAGATATTGGACGCGATGTTGGTAATGATGCTTCGACCATCCTGCTTGCGGACTCCGGAAGTACCGCTCAAGGACATGTTCAGGTACCTGAAGTATCCATAATATTCATCCATGTTACTGTAGGTTAGACATTATGTATTCATATACTCAGCTGCGCCATAAACAGATTTCCGACACCCAGAGTAACGTTGGTTTAGTCACGAGTAACTCGTAATCATCGAATTGACACAATCCTTTTTCTGTTTGCTAGTGTGGTTGTTTCCTCCGGAAACAATTTACAACGGAATTGGAATGACCGCGGATTCTCAGATTGTACCCATCACCCACCCACCTATTAAGGAGCCACAGTTCCTTCGAACAGGTCAGGCCAGCCCTTAAGGCCGACTTCTCAGATCCCACGTTGCTCTCGGTCTGCCGCTCCCATCCAAAGTCCCACTCCTCCTCTCCTCCCTGGGAGATGGCGTGGCAGTAGATCTGACGCTTCAGGTTCACATCCACTCTGCATTCGGGAAAGAAGACACGTGTCGAAGCTCAGCTCCATCTGGCTTTAAATTGCTTACGGATTGGCTCCTTCTGAGTCAGGGTTCAACTCATCCATCCACTTCTTGTACACGTCCCTGGCCTTTTCTATGCACTCTGGCAACTCAAGCTTGCAGGCCCAGGAAACCACATACCTGAGAGCGCCGTGGACATAATCGTGACACCTTTTAAAAAAGGAACCTCCTCACCTTCTAAGAAAGGTGTCCAGATGACTGTCTGTAGCCTGGGACTCAAATCTGACGCGGGCAAAAATCGGCGTAATCAGAGACTTCATGTACCTCTGCAACGGAGATCACTACAGATTAAAGGAGAATCGCCCCAGGACTACCGCAAATGGCAGAGAAACCTTGAATTCTCCATATGCTGCAGTCCTCTTAAGCATGGTGTTTAAATATCCAAGTCCGGAGAGTGCGGAGTTCCACGGGAGGTACTCTACCTCCTTGCCCAGATAGCTGGTGACCTGAAGGGCGAGTTCGTAATCCAGCTTGCCGGCGCGAGCCAAGTTGAAGGCGTCGTCGATGATCTGGGCGCGATTCGTCACATGGATCGAAGTGTGATCAGATGACAGCGCGCTGATAAGGAGCTCCCAGTTGCGCTTGTCGTAATTCACGCGATAGTAGGCTGCATTGAAAGTAAGACAGCGTGCTAAAACTAGCACGTTGTCATTCTTCTGGAAGTTCATGTTACCGTTTTGTTTGACGTTAAATATGACCGGCTTGTCCTTGCTCGGCATGCCTTTCAGCAGCTTCTCGCCCTCCCTCGGCCTGAGCCAATACTTGCTGTACGTGTTGTTGAATGACCCATCTCCTCCTGGCGAGGTGAAAGTCAGTGGCACCCACCACTGGTAGTCATGTCCACCTTTGCTGCTCTGATCTGGCTTTTGTAAGGCTAAAAATCGCTCCTGCGAGATATTTAAGAACATTGCGCACATGATTATTGCTGGGTTGGAAGGATGCACGAACTGTCGCTAAGCCTTCTGTCACTAGAAGTGCCTCTAGTACCTGACTGACTGAAGCAGTCGAGTCCTTGTAGTTACGCTTCACCGTGACCACTGGAAAACCCATCTGTAAAGTCCAGGTATCCATGATTTCCTTGACCGTCAAGTCGCGTGAGAGGGTTCCGTCATTATGCGCCTGTTGCGTCAAGTGTCTCCAAAGGTCGTCTTGTTCAGCAGCCTTGTATTTGCTTGAAGTGTACGTAAAGACGGGTTTTTAAGTCTTCAAATGAGCGACCCTGCATAGTTGAAGCACCTCATGAATTAGTTTAAAACTTACAAAGCGTTGAGGTAGTTGGTCAATCCTCTCCTGAACGTCTCTGTAGTGAGGAACGCATCCATCATTCTAATGATAGAAGCCCCTTTCCCGTAGGAAATGCGGTCAAAGATTTCGGAAATCTCATCAGGATGCTTCACGGGGATGGAGATGGGATGTGAGCTCTCCAGCGCGTCAAGGCGCATTACGGGCTGGAGGGATGACGCAGATTTGTGCAAATAACACGTTTCTCAAAAGTACAAGTGCAAAAAGCACCTGAAGATCCGTGATGATGAACTGCTCCAGCAGCTTCATGTCTGGCTCAGTCTTTTCCACGCCAAGGTACTCGACGTAACTGGCGAAGCCCTCGTTTAACCAGAGATCTGTCCACCATGAGGGAGTCACCTGTAAAAGTCCAGTCATTTCAAATGTGCATTCAGTCATAAGCACAACTCTGCAATTCTTGCTTCGGATGCAGTTTCAAGTTGTGCGGATTTATCTGCTGGACATGGAAAGTCGTCTACGTGTAAGTACGGATATGCTCAAGTACCAGGTTTCCAAACCACTGATGCGCCAATTCGTGACTGATGATGACTGCGATGCGTTGCTTGGTATTGAGAGAAGAAATACCTGAAAGTTTCATTAAACAGTGATGGCCAAAACAGGCTTCATCAGAAAGATCTGTTATATGTACGTACCTGGTTTGAACAGCATAGCAGTTTCTCTGTAGGTGATGAGGCCCCAGTTCTCCATGGCACCGGCAGAGAAGTCTGGGATAGCGATCATGTCCTGAAAAGAACGGACACCGTTGCTATACGACCAACAGCTTTGCAACATGATGAAGGCTGACATGGGAGCTCTTGGACATACCTGCTTTGGCAAGGGATATGTCACATTAAAATAATCTTCGAAAAACTTCAACATCTTGGCGCCCACGCTCGAGGCGTATTCTAGCTGGTCGACGGCGTTACGGCGTGCCCACAGCCTGAACTGAATGTTGTTGCCGGTGGGTGGAGAGATCTTGTAGACGAAGTCGCTCACCACAAATGCCACTAGATAGGTTGACATCGGCACTGACACCTCGTAGTGGTCCCAAACGTACTCGGACGTGCCCTCCCTGTCACATGAAGAAACAGCGAAATCTCACCAAGTAAGTTCTCGTCAACTGCATCAATTTCTTGTTACATTGGCACTCCTGTCTGCTTCTGCGGCATGTTGGAGATGGAGGTCATGTTGGTCCACCTGCCGAGGCTGACCTCGAAGCGGGCCTTCAGAGCAGGCTCGTCCATACACGGGAACGCGCGGCGAGCGTCTGTGGCTTGAAACTGCGTCGTTGCTATCGTTCTGAAAGTATCGCACACCCAAAACTTAGCTATAGTAAGCATGAGCTGGACAATATGTAAAAAGGCGACATTGTCGGAGCATCTTGTGTTGCTGGATAACGAACGGATCCTCATTCTCACTTACACTTCTCTATCGTTTTCATCTTTGTAGACGCTCCTGTAGAATCCTTTCAGGCTGTCTGTCAACTGTGCTACAAATTCGGCCGTCCACACATAGCTGCGGCCTGGTTTGACCCATCCGTTGAGTTTAGTGATGTAGAATTCGCGGTCCTGGTCGTAGTCGTTGCCACTCACTTCAATCTCCGACTTGCTGTTGCCCTTCTCAATCAGAGTGACGCTGGAGTGGTCGATCTCCATGTCAGCAGTATGCAGCGTCACGTTGTTGGCTATTAAACGAAAAATCGCAAGAATAACCATGTGTCACTAAAAAAACCGCCACGCACTAGTGATGTGCGATATCCGCTAAATACTGGAAGGTGATAATTGTTCCGGAGTTCACTACGAATGCATGAGTCGATACGTGATGTGTAGGTGGTACAAAAATATATAGAGCAAAGTATGTACGAGTTAAGTCAGGCATAAAGGATAATGACGCTGTAACTTTTTTGTTCTTGGCTGAATTGAACTGACATTGAAAGAACTATTTTTCTGCATAGCCGACATCCAGCTCAAAATAGTCTTCAGCGCGAGATGCCAAGTAAATCATTCTACGGAATCGAAAAATGCAGTCAACATCATCGTCTCCTCAAGATCCTCGTAAGGCTTCGACAGGTGTTGGTATATTGGCATCCTTTTTACGCCATTGACTTTGAGTCTCGGTTGCACTGGAGTTGTGCATTGGATCCATGTCTCTTCATAAGGAATGATGAAAACTTGACAAAATCCTCGTCTTGCTGGATATTACAGTATTTTAAATTCTCGCCACCCCCAATTGCTTTGATCAGGTCCATGATCTTCATCTTGTTCTGCATCATCGTCGGTGCCATCTTGGCAAACTTCCCTTGTCCACCTTCAGAATTTTAATCATTCAACTCGTGTGGAATACTAAAAGAACTTAATCTTGAGCAACAAAAATACTTTCAATATCCCCCATCGTCTGTTGACCACCCCATATACCTCTGCTCCAGTAGTGTATAAATATGGAGTTTGTCTTCAGATATATGGAGTATCGAAAGTGTGGAGTATGTTCTTGTTCAAAAACTACCAGTGTTCTACATGCTCCCTGTTCAAATGCCTCGTCTTAAAGCTCAGCTGACGTGAAGTAAATAAAAGCTGTTGTAAGTTGTAGAAAGGACACCACTTCTACGTCATGTTGCTTAAGTAAACGTGAAGAACATAAGCTCGGACAGAAGAGGAAAGGCCAGCTTGCTCTTTTTGCCACGGTGAGGTTTATCACTCTTTGAGTCAACGTAAGACAGAAAAAAATAACTTGCAATTGCTCTTTGAATGGGGAACAACTCAGTTCCACCAGTGTTATGGTGTTTCGCAGCTTCTTCCCCAAAAGTTCCGACACCGACTCTTTGATACCTGGACCATCTGGAAACTACGGTGCTCTTAATATTACCATCCATATCACTCATCAGTCTTCAAAACATTCGTGTCTGATTTAGTCACTTTTACCTTACGGCATGTAAACTTTGAGTTAAACTGAAGGAAGTATAAAAAAAACTAGTAATCAGCCCACTTTGTCAGGGTTGCCAGACACCCACCGCGGTAAGCTTTTCAGCAGTGACTTCAACGAAACTCGATTTACCCGCTTGTACGCAATCGAACGTGACCTCCACCCGTCCTCTTATGGTGTAGTTTCCAGGGATGATGAAGGGTACCAGTTGCACCTTATACAATGTCGGCACCAAATGGGTGGGGAGGCGGACGTCGGTTACCTTAAAAAAAACCCAAGCATTAGACACACAACATTTGCACAGTCTCACGGTTTATCTGTGAGCAATTCACTTTACCTTTTGTTTCAATGGTTTTCCTTTGACATCGTCTCCCCCGCCCTCGTTCTTTTCGAGCTCCTCCAGCTCTGCCTGACATTCCATGTTCGTCACGTAGAAGACGATCAGTCCCACTACCACGCACGCCAGCGCAGCCAAGAACAAGAGGGCGTAGCACGTCTTGTTCGAAACTTGCCTTTGGATGAGATTGCAGCTATTGCACGATACTCTACAGCTCACATAGTCGGTGTTAAGTACCTTTTGCCCTCGTTGGCCAGTGCCACGGTGTCCTCGCCGCCCATTTTGTTTGTCTTCTTGCCTCTCTGGCTCAGTTCTCTTAGGATCAGATCTGCGAATGCACGATTGCACTGCTAGTGGCATAACTTTTTGCATGAAGAGCTAACCACACGATTAGTGATCGCACGCGCTCACCTGGGTTGTCCTGCAAGAGCTGATCCCTGCTGCCAGCAGCAGAGGAGGAGGTGTTGTTAATCGACCCGATTGATGACGATGTCGCGACGCTGTTTAGACTGGCGACCTCACTGTTGCTGCTATTAGCAGGGGCCTCAGATGGCCTCGCAACGGTCTCGGGTTCCTGGGGCGACTTCAGATTTATGGAAGTTATAATTCGGTGCAAGCCAAGTGTGTCTCCTCGGTTAAGCTATCGGAGCCAGGTGGTTACTCAGTACAGAGCGTGGTGCGGTCCTGGAATGCCTACGTAAGACAAGCGTAACTGTGTGAGACAAATGCTTGAAGCGCATTAAACCTAACGCATTGGCCCTAATAATTACGCTATCTACTGTCTGTGGGGGTGTTGTGTCTTGTCGTATCGTTTGGCCCATAAGTGGGCGCATGACGGACATAAGTAGGCCCCATACAAAGTAGACACTAGCCCGTTGTTGCACTAATCAGTTATCGATCGCGTTGTCATCTAGAGTCATGTTACTCCTCGCCAGAGCTTGCTGAAAGCAGAGAATGGACCAATGAGGAGTATTAAAGGCTGATTCATCACATGCGCTGTGTAAGAGAGCTGTAGTGACATTCGTTAACAATCAAGAGATTCTTGCTGTGGTGAAAACGCTGGGTATGTGAGAAAGTAACCTAGTCATTTTCAGGTTTGGAAACTCCACAGAAGTGGTCACAATTTTCCGCAAATAGACGAAGAAAACTGCGCCAAGCTGAAATCGTGGCCAAGCATCACGTGTGGCGAGAGAATTAAGTTGCGGGGCAAAAAGGTGGACCACACCTGTTCCTTCAGGTGAAAATGTGCAGCAGCTACTTGTTTTTTTTTCTTAAAAACACAATGGCCTTTTTTTAGGCGAGTGGAAAGGATACTGCAAACAACGGGATTGAAAGAATGCTTCTTCTTTGTATGCACTGTACGTAAAATTGTAACACCGCTAAGCGCTTCGCAGTCGGACACCATTTCCAGGCAAAAAAAACCGGCCAGAGAGGGGAAATTCGATCCGACTTTCTAATGCAAGCTGTCTGTCTGCATCGCAAATATAAAATTCTTTGAAGAAAAAACAGATTACGCAAGTATGAGAAGGAGAAGAGCTCTTTGCGTGCCACATCGTACATACTGCATGTTACGCAGTGTCTTGCTCTGTCTTGATGCTCGGAAAATGAGGCAAGTTCGTCAATAGTGCATCAAGTTTCACTTTAAGAAGGGAAATAGAAACCTATCACTGCTGCAGCGTAAGTGCGCGGTTCCCGATGTACGCAATGCCTGTCTGGCGTAGCACTAACGCTACGTGCGTTCTGAAGGCAGGTATTTTTGCTAACGACGCAATCTTGACTGGTGCACTCGTACGCCAGTTGCCACAATGAGGCAACATGAATTTACAGACAGACTGAACAGGTGGTGGCTGCACGTACGGATGAAGAATCAGCGCAGGTACAACACGGTCTAAAGGAGCCTGTTCCAGTTTCCCCTTCGAACTACGACACGAGGTCAGAGCAACCACATGATTTCCTCCGAAATTGGCTGACCTTGGACACGACGCGTTCGCATTGTAGTGTGCACAGACGAACGGGAAGTAGAACCTCCGGCTGTTTGTCATGAACAAGTGATTTGGTGCTCCTTCCACCTCACATTCTTTATAATCAAGTCAGAGGGTGTGTTACGTACGAACATAAGTCTTTGTGGCACATTAAATTTGGCACCGCCAAAGAAGCAGATAAACATGGGATGGTGGAGGCGAAAAGGATCCAATGACACAATGTGAATTGAATTGATCAGGGTTGGTCCGGCCTACCCGACAGATTCGCTGGCTCCTTAGTTACTGGCCTAAACAAATGGCGACCTTAGGAACAATGGACTGACACTTTCTTGAGGCTTGACCTTCTTCCGGACGAGCAAGGTCGCGGTGAATGCATCAGCAAGCAAAAAAGAAGCATTTGAGCAGTTCTACCTAGAAGACCCAAAGTCTACAATTAAAGTCGAATCTCGAGCGGTTATCACTGTATTTAGCAGCAGTTTCTTAAAGAAGAGATCCTCATCCTCTCGGCTCGTCGCTAGAGGTCTTCCTACACCGGAATAAGAAGAACGTACAATGGGTATGAGACAATCCTTGGCAGGATTGATGGCCTGAGCAAGTCTACATGCCTTTGGTGGACGCGTACGTCAAGAGCAACTACGTAAGGTACAGCACATCTTCTTCCCTATCTCCATAGTAACGCGCCTCCGGACAACCAAATAGTTTACGCAGAGATCCTCCTATTGACTCCTGTAACTTAAGAACTGACTTCAAAATCCTGCGTCGGGAGGATCCTGAGCAAAAAACACACTTCGTCTAGCAAAATACAGTAGTCTTTATTTCGATATGGTAACAGTTGGTTGCTCACGGAAGAAGAAAAATACCAACGAGGCAACTGCTTCATATCCTACGTGATGTTTGACGGACGCGGAGGAAAAAACATGCGGAAACGCCAAGACCATTGAAATGGTGTCAGAAAAATGAACGTTTTTCAATCCGTCCACGTTCTCCCACCATCCTTCTCCTTGAGTCGACCTTGGGTGGAATGAGAAAATGTTGAACGCTGCTGCTATTTATCTAGCCATCTATCTATCTATCTATCTATGATCACCTTGACTAGATCTTCCACAACAATGCATTATCATTGAGTAGCTTGTCCGTCTAATGAGTACTCCTTAATATGTAGGTATGTACAATATAACTGCTCATCTACTGCGTGCACGTTCGTACGTGTACTCGTCCAATCATTTCGCAAGCATAGATTACTTGGCCGGCCTGGTCAGTGCTGCTACAGGTCTGCGGGGGCTCGCTTTGAGCTTATTTAGAGACATCGTGATGAAGTTAATACGTGTACCAATTAACGTTCCCCGACAGCGCCCAGCATATGTGGTGCATGACGTCCGGGGCAGTACTGAGCTGCTCCGGGCTATGACAGGTACGTGGGTACTGCACTCTAAGTACAACAACGCTAATGTGCACCCACCCTAGAAAATCCAGCCGCCAGAATGACTCGGTGTTGTCGTGATCTCCGACTTTAACGTCTCTCATGCTCGTTAATTCCTCAAGGAGTTTTGACGCACAAGCATATTTGACACTTCACGGATCCCAAGTGTGTCATTCTTCTCTATCAGGCATCTGAGCTCTTGACCATCAGTCCATGCGTGGAAGTCCAGCTCCAGCATGCATTAGTCATTGTGAATTGTGATACCTCTTGGACAAAAGTGAAAAGTCTCCTAGAGTGGAGGGAAGGCATGTGGAGGAGGAGCGTCATGCTCAAGGAGGAGACGGACCAGAAAGGCATTTGGGATTGACTTTATTCGTATCATGAATTTCTGTACTTTTCCCCGCTTAAAAAGAGACAGAAATCGGCATTCTTGTTACTGGACCGTGCTCACTTCTGATTTCAAGGCGGAGGAAACGAGGCAAAAACAATGTTTGTCTATGCCTACAAAGAGCTTTGCCAATTACTTTTTACCTCGTAGCTGCTACTACTCGAATGTACTGTACAGTCAGTCTGTACTGTGCAATGTACACGGTGTTACTGAGCCGTGATGAAATTAGTCAAGAAATGTTTCCTCTGCACTGCTATCATGGACCGTGCCTACGTCCCGTTAAAATTAAGTGTTTCTCGGAGGCCGCCGAAGAAAAATACGTTGTTAGTTTAGGAGTTTAGGCATTGCGGAGTATATCAAACCTTTAAAGATGAGAGCAAATGCGATTCCAGCGTGGAACTGTGGAGTCAAAACAACTCGACTGCTCTACAAACCTATTGCTATCTGTGCCTTATGCGGCTAAGAAGTTGTGAAGGCTTGTAGTAGCTTCTGCCGTGCATAGTTTGTGCAGGGATATGAAGCGAGGCAGAAGAAATAAGTCCTTTCATCTCGGAAAATCTGTGCTTTTGTGTGCTTCGGAGAGTTTTTCTTACACTAGAAGGTTCTGACAGAGAAAAAGATGTTCTTCCTTGCTTCCGTGCATCCATGCCCGAGGTGAAATTATTAAGATTGAGCAATATTGAGCAGCTACGAGGAGAGGCAAATGTCGAAATTGGGCCCAACAAATCGACTACGCAGTTTTCCATCACATGGACTTCACTACAATAAGTTTCGGGGTTTTTTTTCTACAAGCATCCGGCATGAAGGCATCCACACACGCAGAATCATGAGTGGGCTTCCTGCTGTTGACATCGACGAGAACAGGATCAAAAATGCCGTACTTTCCTACATACAAGGAGAGTCTCCTAAATTGTTTGGTACCAGAGGGATCACAGTCCGACCCTTTTTCAGTATGTCACTTGATGCTCTAGCTGAACAACCTTGTTCGACGAATTTCTGACATTAATATTTGGCTGAGGTTTTATTGGCTTTTTAGGAAATGGCATGCGCATGAGAAAAAGCGACCGTGACAAATCGTTCAAAGGGGTTCGACGCCACCTCAACCAGAACCGGAGGATCTTTCTGATCAAGGTGAAATCTGAAGAGCAGAACCGTACCCCAACTACAACTGTTACGATATCTGTTATGTTCTTTCGAGAGCCACAGCTCAGGAAAGGAAAACTTAAGTGACTCAAAACAAGTTCTTCATGACGTTAAGGGTCTCCCATTTCAAATGCCACCCATCACAGCTCTGCAGAAGCCAAGGGAGCTCAGGTATAATCCTTCAGTTTGTGTAATGACTTCTAGTCCTCCCTGTAAATTCCCACAGCCCTTCTGATACGGCCAAATCTCAAATTGGTCCGCCCAGTCGAACCTTGAGGGAACTTGCATGTGCAAGCAGTCGCTTAAAAGAGCAAAAATATGCTTCGAAACTGCAGCTTGATTCATCATACTTCTTATACGTAGCCATGAGGAGGGCAAGTTGTGATTTCAAGGTCGAAGAAACTCTCTTCCTCCTCGTCTGTCCCTCACTTTGGGTGTGTGTTCATGTTTCTCAGACAAGAATTGTCTTTATTGTGCATCAAGTGTCTCGCACGTAGATTATTTTTGCAGATATTTTGTTTATTATTATTTCTCACACTTTACTGGACGCTCATGACATGCATATACGTAAAAGTAGGAGTACAACAACAAGCAATAACAGGACTCCTCCCTCATGGATGCACATGCATAGCACACCTTCAGGATAAGCCGTGTATAATGTTTTGCTGCATTCATACATGTCATATGCGTTCACTAGCGGACTCACCCATTTGTTGCAACCACCGTTAATGGCTCTCAAGTCTTCGATAGTGACCCCCCCCCCTCTCCGCCTGCGGCGTCTATCCCTATCCACCGGTTGGTAGGTGCAATCCCCCCAGGAAAACTAATTTATCCTAAGAAATAGTTTTACTTGACCCGTTTTTGCGCCCCCCCTCCCGGTCTGACCCCTCTGGGAGAAGGGGGTCCTCCCTAAAGGGGGGTCCCTTTCTGAAGTCTTAGGTTTAATCCGGTCGGTAAAGAGGTGCGGATAGAACAGATAGAGAAACAAACAGTCTTACAGGCATAACAGAAATGAGCTGTACGCGCTGGGTGGAAAACGTACATTCTGTCGTGAGTGCTGTTGCGTATACGGAACAGCACTCACTTCTTAGGTGAAATCGGATCGTCTAGGACTCGATTACCGTCAGTCCAGCTCGGGATCAAATTTTATTCGCTACAACGTCGCGAAGATAATGCAGGTTGTTCTGACAGCTAAGGTGTGTTGGGCTCAGACCCACCGGTGCAGTCCAGTAGGTACTGTCCAGAAAGCACAAGGACGTGACGTTTGCACTTATGGAGCATTAGGAAGTAGAGTGCTGAACTAATGTGCGCGCATTATTACCAAAACTATGCTGCAGTCATTCAAAAAGGTGTGGCCTTCATGATGTGAGGCGAGGCAAAGGATGACATCTACCGTATACACTCGTACTATGAAGTGATACGTGAGTACTGCGACGTACGGAGAATCAGCGTGTCAGGTACAGGGACAGTTCACAAGCTGACTAGCAGTAATGTGGTGTTATGAACGCGTGTAGCGCAAATCACGTCTATTCCGTCTTACCTGAGAATAATTCCTCGAATAATTTCTCAAGCGATTAAGGCAGATAGGAGTGTTCAATAAAAGTCTGTTGCATCCCTTTTTCTCACACTTAAAGGGTTCATTTCCTTTACTTCCTGTTCCAGGGGACACACAATTGACGCACTTCCTCGACACGCAGACAAACCTCTTCCATTCAAAGCACTTGAAAAGTCTTCTCTTCGTCAGTCTCTAGTATAGGTGTAAAAGTTGGACGATTGCTGTTAAGTGCAAATCAATGTACGCACGTTACATACTGCAATATCCACACGTTCAGTCAGGCTTAAAAGGTCCACCACACACCTGTAGACTGGTGAGTATTGTTAGGTCGTCTTCTATTGATGCTCAATAGTATGAATACCTTTTCTTCTTGAAGAGGACTAACTACTGACGACTCTTCTTGCGAAGAGGAAAAGCAAGCGCTTACGTGCGTGCGTTCGTCGCCGACGACGACGACGTCGACGAAGCCGACTCCACTGCTCTCTTTCACTCGTTTTTAGAAACTTATTAAATCCGCAGCAGAAAGAAAGAATTTACTGCTCATGTCACTTAACGCTCATGTTTCAATCGGTGACTGAGCTTCCGTGACTGGAGATGTGAGTGTTGACGCCGTTTTTACCCTCTTCTCCAGGCCGTCGTGGAGTTGTGTTTCTGTCGCACGCACGCGCGCTCGCTCGCTCTCTCGCTCGCTCACAGGTCAGGTTTTGGTTACCGTGCATCATAAGAGTCCTCCTCGGTCCACCGGCCCGGCCTGCTGGGAGCCTTGACGCTGCTGATGCGCGGCGGCACCAGATACCTGCCTGTGGACTACTCACAGGCCAGCGAGTCTGCGAGTCAGCCAGCTGGTGAGGGAGAGCGCGATGGAGCGCTGGCTACACATAAGACTCGTGTAAATAACCCAAAGACTCGCTCTCAGGTCAGTGGAATTTTGCTCGTCAACGGTTCATTTACATTGACTCCTTCTTAATCAGCTCGTGAATGCACGGAGACAGACACCGACGAACAGACATGTGTCTGCTCAGATCTGGACTCCTTGAAACGACACATAACTTTTGGGCCTATGTGCTTCTGCAGGTGGAAGCAGCGGGGGTCGCATCGTAGCTTTAGCAGAGCCACAGGTAACAGCAGACGCCTCCTTTTTTCCTGTTTGGAGTATCCAGTGGTTGCTACTTCAGTAGTGTAGTACGTTTCATTAGTAATTATCCTCCATGCATCATACCTCAAGACCTGTTCAGAAGCAACAGCCTGGGCCAATACCAAGGAAGAACTGCGACATTTTTCAGTGCTGTCCGGAGGAGAGGAGAAGTCTTTATTGTCTTGCAACAATCTTTAAGGAGCTTCAGGCTACGATCTCTTGTGCGAAGCAGAAGCTGATCCATCCTCCTTGTCTTCGGACTTGGGCTCTTGTTGATCGTCGTAGATGTAACGATGTGTGACGTGCATATGCGTTCGTAGGCGATGCAATAAAATCCAAGCTTTTTTCCGTTGCACGTACTTGGTGTTGCAAATGGTAGAAATATCCGGGGGCAAATAGAGAGTGTACAGCTTGACCTTTGCTCTGTGGTTTATAGAATAGCTGCTTGCCTTCATCCTGCTCGGGTGTTGATGGGTGATAAGCGACTTCTAATGGTGGCTTGATGGCATAATTCTCAACCCATGTATGTAGTACGAGCATGAGCCTGAAATATTGACTTTACTCCTCTCGACTCATCCCCGTGCAGACGACTCCGTACCTTCGTGACTACCCATTAACACCTGTAGCAGCAAGGTTTTTGCTGCCCTCAATTTTTGACAACTGAATGTATTTCGTACACACTTGTCACGTATCTCCCCACTCGTAGCGTACGCACTTATTCAGTGCATCGTGCTCTTGCGTGCATGAGCGCAGAATTCCGAGTAACAAGTTTGTGACGCCACACATAGGTAGCTCATGGTCTTCTTCTATGACACATCGTTGTTTGATACTGGACGCGGTGAAGGACCTTAGGTGCCACAGCAAGTGAGCAACTATTTGCGGGCTCTCACTCCCAACCTTTAGTCAGCCAAGCTACCTACAAAAATACGCATTCAGTGGATCCTGTCACGTCAACAGCCCTCGCCAGAAGTACTTTCCGCAGTGGTAACTACATTGGGGCCTACTAGAGCGTGTTAAGGTGGAATTTTGATGTGAAATGTGTAATTCAGATACTTAGACACAATATTAACACAGAAGTTGCATGCAAAAGTGCTCAAAAGTAGTGATCGACCCAATAGTGATTACAGCAGAAATTTGGCTATAATGTCAGTTTCAGTTTCGGTCGTAATTTCGGCTTCTGCTATCCGGCCGAAACCGATATTCTCTGCTACTTAACGTCATTACAGGAGAAAGAAATCGTCTGACTCCGGAAAATGCAGAAAGACTGCATTTCTGCGTAGCAAGTTCTCTGGTGGTCAACTGCAAGTACCAAGTTATGACCTATGCATATTCTGGCATGCCCTGATACGCCAATGGTTTAAAAAACATGAAAAATTCGGTACTGTCAGCCTACAATACCGAATACGGCTACATGGCCAAAATTACAGCAATAACCGAATTTACAGTTTCGGCTAGTGACTGAAACTTCGGTTTCAGAGAATTTCAGCTGAGGTCACTTTCGGTCGATTACTGCTCAAAAGTTACTAAGGTGGAGAGGGAGGCACGCCAACGAGGCTTGAAACGCAGCTTTTGGAGGGGGCAAAAATTGATGAAAATGGCTGAAATTTTTCTGTGGTACTCAAAGACCTCAGAAATCGAGGTTGCGTGTTGTTATGCCTCGTGATTGAGGCGCTGCAGAGCTGCAGGATGCCGTCAAAATGCGTGCCTGTACAGTTGTAACTTGGCGTGTTTTATAGTATATAATGTATATATAATGTATACCCAGAGAGTAAAAGAAACACATGGAATGTTTACGTCAAAATAGGGCAGAACTGGCCAGTACGTGAGAAATTCACGATTGCCATTGTCTCCTCGATACTGCCAAAAATACAGCTAGATGTTACTTGCACTTCAACACTTAGCGATCAATAAGTAAAAGCAATCTTGAAGAACTCAAGGAAAGTATGCTATGATGCTATATCCCAGAATGGGGTGAAATATCATCAGCCAGAGAGAATTCAGCTGGTCCAGGGGGGAAACTTAAACAATGAAGAAATAAAAGAGGAAAACCAAGGATACGCTTGTCCGAAGTTTTTCTTTCTTAAAAAAATATCTCAAATATTGCACAACAATGCATCTCTTCTTCAAGCCATTTAAGCATTCATAAGATTCATTTCAGATAATAGCAGGGTTCTTCGCTTAAAAATAGCTAGCTGAGGCACCCAGTGTTGCCTTGGTTAAAGACCACACTGAGATATGAAATATGAGCTTATGTGCTGACCGCGCACCCCGCGTCAATATCTCCACACAAAGATCTTCAGGTGGATGTCCAAGTGCTCTTGCCATGGCGGCTGTTCATGCGGTGGCCACTCGCTCTGCCCGCGCATACGTACACGAAATACATGCAGACACAAAGGCTTACACACTTTTAAGTGTTATGTAACAATTTGTCTCTATGACATCCCGTGATATCTATGGCGGCAGCTGACTTTTTGGAGGCAGAACTACCTCGCATGGCTATTCCACACGTACATGTGTGTGCGATTCAGTGGCTGTCGTAAATGCTGTCAAAGCATCATAATGTAGGAAGTGCAGATGTTTCTAATTGTATTTGCTTCAAGCTTTATCTGGTCCATATCGAGATTTTTTTTCTTTCGCTTCGCGCAGCGTGTGTACTCACGCGCCTACTCGATCAGCCTCTTCTTATTCTTCGCCATCGTTTATTCATGTTTTATATTCACGAGTTCGACAGTGCTGGCATCGCAGGCGTTGTCGCATTCCTCTGTGTATCTCCTCCCCAGGCTGGTGCTGCCAGCGGCAACTTTTATTCACTGGCGCCGCCGCAGACCGATCCCAAGGTCTCTTGTCCCTATCCGCCTAATTTCTCTAGGCCGTCGCCCAAAAGAGCATCGTCAAGCTTCAAGGATTCCTCGGCACAAGGCAAACAACTGAGCAGTGCATTTCCATGTGGCGCTAATACGCTAAGCTCTGCACTATTGTCGCACGGGACCAGAACTGACATGGGTGCGGACAAAGGTAGAGTAGAGCCCTACGAAATATGCGTCACTGCGTAACTTGCACATGTGAGTGCTTGTACTGTAGGTATATTAATTCAGCACATGAGTATGTTGACTGGGGACATAAGTGGACGTGCTAGCACAGTCGTGAGCACTGCATACAGAGGCTTTTTCTCCGTTTTCATACAGATTATGTACGTACTGTATGTACACAGACGATCAGGCGTGCTCGTGCGTGCGAACGCATGCACGCCCACAGGTGAAGGCGAAAGTTGTTGGGGGACGCAAGGTTAAAACTCGTCGGTGCCACTGCAGACGCAGACTATTGAGGGATGGTGAAAGAACTGTGTGTCTGCCTACGTATGTACATAGCTTGCCGCTGTATGGATGACGCAGTTACGATTGATTCGTCAAAAAACGACAGAAAGAAGTGTGCAGATGGCCTCCATCGTCATCGCATGACGCCCTCGCCCCTAGTGAGTCGTCCCTCGCTTTCGACCGCACCGCCAAACATTTGGGGCTGATGTTTTTCCTCCTGTAGGCAAAAGCATCCATTTGTGAACAAGGACTGACGACCAGAGAAATCCTTCCGTGATTTGTACGTACCTGGCAATAAGGTCTGTCACCCACAATTTCGGATAGCAAGTTTGAGATAGCGCTGGCGGTATCGCCCGCGCCAGTTCTTCTTCGCCCTGACATCGGCAAATCTTGGGCCCTCGTCCGGTTCATGGTCCTGATGTCTTCCTTGACGGGGGAGTCTTGCCTCGATCTCGAACCCTCCGATGAGGAGGTGGAGTCGACCCTCTCGTCGGGCACCGTTGGCTCAGGAGGCCTCTCCAAGGGATCTTCGTCTGCTTCATCGTCGTCGTCGTCGTCGTCGTCGCAAGTGTCATGGTTCTCAAGAGGAATCGTAATGTCTGTAGAGCAGAATTCGCGATTAATAACATATTCGTGGATGTGGTCGTAAGAGAAGTTCATTGGCACGTACAGTGCCAATTTCGCATATCTGGCGTAGCTGCTCTTGGCTCTACGTGTCATTATAATACATGCTGCGGAAAAGAGCGAAGAATCAATGGTCATCACTCACCTGATCATTGATCTGGATAGCCAACGAGGCAGAAACTAACATTTCGTCAGACTGTTGACTTTGAAAGCAAATGCACAAGAGCAAGTCCCTTTTACGTCACAGTACCTATTGTGCTATGGATCTGCTATACTCTCGGGAGGTCCTAGTGCACTCACATTGCGAATGTCCCTCGTAGTTGATGCCCTCGTCCACGTCTCCCGCGGCCGCGCTGAATGGCCTCGCTGCCGGCTCTTCGAGTGGCAGCGGCCACCGTCCCGTGGCTGGACGTCGGTCACCAAGGGCAGCTGCGCCCAATTCTAATTCATCCGAAGAAGATTGCTCGAGGCCACTGTCACTTGTCTGCTCACCGCTGGCTTCATGAATCGAGGATGGTGGCCGCGAGTCGTGATCTCCACCGCCGTCATCATCGTCCGATTCGAGACTGGAAGAATAAGGTCTCTTGGAGGAGGCCGCTGATCGACGCGATGAAGATGGGAGCGGCTGGTCGTCCAAAGCGACGTTCTGATTAGCCACTGAGTTAGGTTGACTGCAAATAACAACGTTCTCTGCAGGCTGCAAAGAGGGCATGGGCTCGTTGTTGTTCACGTCGGGCTTGTTCTCCGAGTCGGTGTTGTCACTATCACCATTGTCACCGCCGCGAGAGCACAGAGGTATGGAAGAGATCACACCCATGGTTATGCCCAAATCACAGCAAGATTATATGAGATATTAAGGGTACTGCAGCATCTAAGCAGTAGAGGTAGTTTTAATGTTTATATGCCCATGTCCTAAGCTTTCCGGAGCGTCTTCCACTCACGTCACTTCCTCACGACTACGTTAATGCGACTGAGATGAGCAAAGCGCGTACATGAGCACATCAGACACAATTTTTCTCTTCCTCCTTCTTTTTATTCTTTTTTCTTGACGTCGTTTCCTCCCTCCCTGGCGGATGTTGATCTGATGGTGCAGCTCAGCTCAGTGGAGACTCTGGGACGCAGACACGCAGGACAGGGACAGGGACGCACACGCACGTCGAGAGCAAAGGCAGCGCACGCAAGCATACCTGTGCACATGAGGCTGCCGCTGCAATACTATCCGTGAGACCTTGCCTGCCAGCAGCACCACTCGTCAATGAAGTGTGGGGAAAATTTCCCCCCGCTTTATGATGAGAAAAACGCTTCTTGCGCTTTTTGACTGTAGGTGTTTCTCGCAGTGTAGGGCAGTCTGTAATTGGTACTTACGAAGACGAGGTGACGAGTAGCCATTTCTCTACATGACGCAAGGGAAGGTTCGATCGAGTTTTTTCTGTGCTTCGGTCTTAGCGTATTAGAGCGGCTATTTAGTTTCTATTGTGCGTACAAGACAAGAAATGAGATCTGTTGTGTGTTCAGTGATATTGCGGAACAAATTACGGGGTCCAGATTACGGTCAAGCTTTGATATAATGAAGCTTAGAATGATTACTAGATCGGAGGTGCATATGTTGTGAACGGGTCCGCTGCAAAAAGCACTCACCGCATGAGAAATCAATCGAAAGCCGTTACTTTATCGAAGGTTGAGTGCACACCAATGAGACATGTATGCATGTTCACTGTATAAGTATCATACAAATGGATGTCGTGTCGGACGACCGACGTATGGAAGCTGGGCTGGAATGTCCGAGATGCTCAGGTTCCCAAGATTCAAGTGTCCAGGGCTCAATCATCTAAGGCTCAATAGCCCATCCGAGGTCGTCGCGAAGGAAACCAGGTATTGCCATGATTGCAGCTCTGTAAGTACGCTCATAAAAAGCTTACCTTGATGTAAGTTCATTTACTCTCTTCATGCAAATTCTGGAACGAAGTTTGGCAAGAGATGCTGCTCCTACAGTAAAGGTAAAGCCGGGATCAACTTGAAAGGACTTCTTCCTACCCTCTCCAAGCGTGACGTCCTTATCTGAGAAAGAAGAAGCATCAAGGAAGCCAGCACGATGTCAGCGTGAAGGCATCTCACAACAATCTGTTTATTAACATCATGCACAATTGTCACATTAACAAAATCTCCTGTATGTATAGTTTTCACAGCTTGTGCCAGTCAAATTTTATGACTGCATAAATAAGGGCGTGAAAGTTAAGGACGGAAAGCAAGCATAGAGATGCTTTTTGAGAACTACTGAGCAGATACGTAACGTCGACATTGAGACACGCCGAAATCATCTCTGTGTATACTAAGTTACACGAGTCTCAGAACAGTATTCACAGCCTTTCGTGGCATTAGGAAAAACACACTAAAGTTTGCATTGGAAGACTTATTCGATGGGCTTCGTGCGCACGTACTGTCTAATGAAGTGTCGTGGAAGCTTTTCATGGACACAACAGCTATTTTCCTAATGTACCAAAGCAGTTGAAAATTAACTGTTACACTCGTAATACAACTTATTTCAACAAGATGGATCTAATCTTTGGCAGCACCGGAAGAGATAGGCACCTACTTATTCTCATTCGTTTTTTGTAGTCAGCATCATTCATGAACTATGATCCAGGGCATTTCTCAGTTTTTTAAGCTAAAGTTTGATGGCGACCGCAGAAAGTCACCGTTGATGTGACATCAGTAGGAAAAGGACCTGCCTAATATACAATGCAATATAGCATTTACATGTGGAGACTCGGGGTACGTGGCTGCTGTTCGTGAGGAAATGACGGTATTAAGACTGAGAAGCTCCTAAAAACTCATTGTTACAAGGAGATTACAAAGAGATGTAGTTGGCACCTACTGCTACTAAATGTAAGGAGGAAAATAGAACAGGCACAGATATACTCAGACTAGATCCGATTGGTGGAAGGGCTGATCAGCAATTCTGACCAGCAGCTTAAGAAAGGAAGAATAGGAAATGAACAGACATATTACTGTAAGAAAAGGTAGTGTTTTAGGTACTGTTTTGTCCTTCACTTTGTACTTTCTCTCCCTAATTAACTACCCTCGAAAATAACTTGTTGCGTCCATGTAAACATTCCAGCGTCCCTCACACTGCAAACTAAATTGCAATCGTGATGCGAGAAGATTCATTATGCAAAACTGAAGGTGCTGCTGAAGCCAGAAGTGCTGGCAGTGAACCCGTCAGGAGCTCTGTGCTCTTCCTTCATCAGAGCCGCCACCGCCTTCTTCAACCTGAGCGAGGTCAACCGCGCTTCAGGGTTCTCGCGCCAACACTCTTGCATGAGATGAGAAAGACCCCGCGTGACCTTTATAATTGATGGAGTCAATACTGTGACAATGAATTGCTATCACTTAATTATACTCACATCGTTATGAGCAAATCTCGGACAAATCTCCGGCCGCTTCTTCTCTTCGCAAACAACCTTGCGCATCTCATCGAAGCCAGGGTCTGGAAGTCGGGCATTACACGTTTTTTTTTACAAATAAATACGTATTACGTCGTGTACAGTGTTGTGCACAGGGTGCCGGCAGTGCCATATTTAGCATACGCAGTATATGGCCGAAATGGTCTGAGCCACCATGATCTTACCTGGACCCACAAGCTCGTGGAAAGGCAAGTCATAACTTGGATGGTTGTCGTCCCCTTCTGCTGTAGGAATTTCCGTGCATTTCAAGATCTCCCACATCACCAGAGAGAACGAATAGACGTCAGTACATTTGAAGGGTTCGAATCGCGTGGCTTTGTTAATGCTGCGGAAGATGAAGTCAATGATAAACTAAGTGCAACCGTAGGCACAGGGTGATACGAAGTAATTACGGGATAATGTAAGGTTATAGTGACAATGCTCTACCTAAAATCAAGCATCTCCGGGCTCATGTATCTCTTGGTGCCGACTCTCTTATTTTCAGGAACGACCAATTCATCTCCCTGAAGAACACACAAATTAGCACAAACACACAACTTGCGGAATGTACGGTACTCTTACAACTCTCTCACCATATGTATGACTGCTAGGCCCAAATCTGCAATGACGCTGCTCAGGTCGCTGCGCACCAAGATGTTTTTGGATTTGAGATCCATATGTGCGATTCCAGGCTTTCCCTGCAGATATAGGAGCCAGATTGAGTTTCATCTGCCACGTGTCATCGTGCTACCTTATACCTTGGTGCCATGTATTTCCGAGTGCAAATGCACCAGTCCCTTAAGAGCGGTGAGTATGAGTCGGTGAGCTGTCCTGGGATCGAGGGCGGCGCGGTTCAAGTAGTCGTACAGAGACCCATTTGGGTGATATGCCGTCACTATCCAGAAGTTTGTGCTGCCGTTGAGAGTAACCTACGGGGAAAATGTGCAAGTCGGTCCGGTTCGGTTCAGAACAGTTATAGCACCTCAACGCCTGGAATAAGTCCTTACCAGGTCTAATCCGATGTAGGCTAGTATGTTGTCGTGCCTGAGTAGTGTAGTTTCATACAGGCTAGTCTCTCTGCGCCACGAAGCCTCGTCGTAGGACGTAAAAGTCTTCACGGCTACGTACTCAGCGTTGCGAATTCCCCTGTAAACCTGGGTCACATTTTCTTGTAGTGTTAAACTGTTCCACAATGGTCTCAGCACTACTTTGGTCATACCTTCCCATGCTTTCCAGAGCCGATCTGAGCCTCCAGGCGGATCTGCTTGGCCAGAGTCCTTGGTACGAGTCTGGGCATTCCTGCTCCAGAACCGGAGGTCATGTCAAGATGGTTGTTGAACTCCTGCAGCGTTGAGTCTCCGGCTGCCTGAGCCCTCAGCCCGAGGGTCCCGGAGTCGAGAGGAAGCTGGTTCAATAGGGCCATTCGATTCTGCGGACAGCATAAAACTGAGAGAGAACTGCATACCGTAAAAGTCACTAGTAGCGGCCTTACCTTGTGGGTCTTTCGAAGCCAGCAAATGAAAATCGTTACCAGCGGGACCAAAACTACGACCGGGGACAAACCTATTAAGATGGTCTTGGCGGCATCATTGTACGAAGAAGAGCTGTCGAGGTCCCCGTCCATCAGAGACACTTGGTCCCCTGCAGTAAAGCGGATAAAAGTCTGTATACTAGTACTTCATTCTGTCGATGTGATAGCACTCTGGCTCTTCAAAACTCACCCAGCTTGGGAACGGGTGGCAGCGCGGGGAAGTCGGTGTTATTGTTGCAAAAGTCGCCGTCTGAGCAACACTTGAAGGCGTACTGGGAGGATACCCCTCCGTTCTTCATGTGCGTGTGGCGGCCGTCGTAGGAGCGAGTATTGCAGTAAAATGACACGGTCTGAAAATCGCGGGCACATCCTGAAAGACAGAGATGTTAGACTCCTGTCATCTCGTTAGTAAAATCATGGGGTCACCTTTTAACTTCTTCGCCACCCCTTCAGTGTCCCTAACGTGCGCTGTGTAACACATTAGCGCCCGGTGGCACAGACGGAGCTCCGAATCCTCCTGCTCTTGCTGATTTCTGTCCTCGCATTGAGAGCAGGAAACGCAGGAGAGCTGGCCCTTGCCCATAAACTGACCGTTGGCGTGCAAGTCGAAGTTGGGCAGGTCCGCCTCCTCCTCCACGACGCCCAGCGGGATCAACCCGGATGGAAGAGGAGACTCATCATCCGCTCTCGCTTTCGAGCCGCTCGCGATGGCCGGGTCAGGAAGGGGGCTATCCTGGACGATTCCGAAGAGCAAGAAAAGGACGACGATGATCCAGGAGACGCCCATTTCCAGCGCCATGCACGACAATTTCTAACCAATCAAGATCTAAAACCCTGAGCTCTTCAGTTCGAACTCTTTGTGAAGTATAGACTGGTGTAGCTGTTGCCCAGAGCGTAGCGCTGGCTGCTGTTGCTCGGCTCAGCACCTGCGACGTTGTTGTTGCTGTTGCACTATGTATTTTGCGCATCAACCACAGCTGACCGTGGCCAGCGGCCGAGAGGGTGGACTCTTCTATGTCACAGGTACAACTGACACCGGTAGTACGTGGGTACGTACCACTGTACTTACACTACATATTTGATTAGTACCGACAGTAGTGGAGAAGGTATGCATTAAATTAACCATTCCATACAGAACATACTCACGTAGTTCACAAAGTATGTCAGTTAGGGTTAAATAAAAGGAATTGGGAGGGCGAGATCGTGTTTGCGGAGGTCAGAAGCATGAGAAAGAGTCCGACGGCTCTCTGGAGAGGACCGGGGGGATGGGGAGGGGGGGAACAAGAAGTGAGGAAGAGGAGACGGAACATGTCTGGACTCAGACCGTACCAAACACACGCGAGTGGCTCTATTACGCATTGTAGGTTTTAGTCTATTTGACATTTTAAGTCTGCTGTAGAACTTAGTGACACAGCAGTTAGGAAGAGTATCGAACAAAACTACATTTATGTTTAGTTATTTATTAGCAACTCTTAGCATTGGGTCTCATTGAAACCCCGCGGGTGGAAATCTCTCATGAATGGGTCGCATGGTCGCCGGGAAGATGGACAAAAACTGGAACCTGCTGCCCATTTCATTTATCAACATGTTGTAAGACGACTCGATGTTGTTCCTAACGTCCTCAGTTTGGCATTGTTTCACTAGCATATCTTTTCTTCGATCTATGCCCAGCCTCCTCAGGAAGGTAGCCTGATCTATGGGGCCGTAGCACATGGCTTCTCGCGGACACGCGGCCTTCAAGGCCGCAAAGTCTACGTCAGCCGTCAGATCTGCAGAGCCCGGACTGATCAGAGGGTCCCACGGCAGATGATTTTTAAACGCACGGAAGGTGTCCTTGTCAAGATTCTCACCTCCGTAGTCGGCGACAAGAGCGGCGCCGCCCTCGAACACTATGCGGTCGCAGATGCTTCTGACCAGCATGCTTGCGTCGGGTGAGATCTCCACTACTTCCCTCATGTCGTCAGAGGAGATCAGCGACGTGGCCGGGGTCCGGTCGCGAGAACGAATGAACCTGAGCTTAGGTTCTGAGTGAGTCGGGTCCAGATCGATCAAGATCTCGCTCCACCCGCCGCTTTCTTTATTCCGAACAAACTGATGGACGGGCAGCGCATCAAAGAACTCATGGGCGAGGAAGAACGAGAAGCCACGAGGAACTTCATTCAAATGTCGGTACCAGTGGACAGGAAACGATCCAGATTTGGACCTCTGGGGAGAACCGCTCGGACTATTTTCATCACTGCAGATTCTTTCTCTCTGCTGCCTCCTCATTGAATCCCCCACCTCTACGAGGTGTACCGACACACCGCCGACGTCAGGGAGCAATCTGGTCATGGTTCTGAGGATGTCGTCGAGTAGGGTTCCCCTTCCTGGTCCCAACTCTACTAACTGAAGAGGATTCTTGGGTCCGCCAACTTTCAGCCACTCGTTGGTCACCCAAACTCCCCAGCATTCGCCGAACATCTGACTGATTTCCGGCGAAGTGACGAAGTCACCGGCGGCGCCAACGGAGGCCTCGGCGGCCGTGTAGTAACCGCTCCGAGGGCACGTCAAGACCTCTTTCATGTATTGGGCCACCGTAACGGGACCGCTCAGCCTGATCCTGGCTGCCAAGTTGGCCAGCAGCTTTCCGTCGTTCTCTCTCCCGTCCCTGGTCTGACTGAGCTTGTCCTTCGAGCAGAGGAGCCTACGCAGATGTTGGACGTCACCGGTCCGCCTGCGAACCGCCGACCACATCGCTGTAGGGAAGCCCTTGCTCTAGACTGTCATGTCCATAGAAATGTACAGGTCTTAGAAATGAACAGGTCCGTCATGTCACAGACTCCACGTCCTTGACGTCGTAAGATCAGTGCTCCACTTACATTAAGTTGTGTTGTTCTTGCTTGTGTAGACATTTTGTTTATTTACTTTCGGTTGCGTGACCAGATAGCTTGGTCCGGAAACTGTACAGCTGGCCACTTCTTAACACCCAAGAGACAAGGTCACAGGATAGCAAAGCTACGGATTTCTGGCAGGTCACTTTCCCGTTGCACAACGATGATGACGTTATCAGGACAGGACACGAGACGAGCAAGGACTTGGCGACCGGCGCCGATCACGCGGCGCGACCTCCTCCCTCCTGCGTCTGTACCCTCGCCAACTCCAACGAGGAGAGAGACAGAGACAGACAAATGGTGCGCAGTACGCTCAAGGGGAGGCGGCGACGGCGGCGAAAGCCACCATCTTCTCTGGGCTGCCCAAGAATTGGCCCCAAGAATTGGGCAGTCCCGGAAACTGCCTCATCTTGGGTTCTGACGCTCATATCCAGTTTAGCGAGTTGAGAGAGCTCGAATCACTCCTCTTCCCTGCTCTCCCTCGCTCTGGAAGGCACGGACGGAAGTGACGAGACGGAGTTCGCAACCAGCGAGAGCGTCAGCCAAGGTGTCCTCGGGAGAGGACAGGAACAAGTGTCAATGCTTCAAAGAAAATGGCTTTGGAAATAGTATTTTTGGTAAAGTGACACGAAAAAAGCAAAGAAGACCATCTGTCTAGTCCTAAAACCTTGCTCCGGCGTGTCCGTCCCCGTGAGTTCGGACCCTGGCTGGATCTGCGGACGTGGACCGGCGTCGTCAGGAGGCTGACACGGGAGCTTCGGCCGTCTATCTCCCCACCCGCCCGACGCAATTTGCTTCACCGATCAGGTCCAGAGGTCGCCCCAAGTCTCGGCAAGGAATCTCCTCGGACAAAGGAGGAGAAGTTGCTTGTCCTACTCCAGAGGTCGACTGCACTTATTAGGTGCGTGTGCTACAATTGGTCGTTTTGAGCAAGAACGGGCGTGTCTGGAGCGTCTTGTGCATCAAGATGTTGCAAGTTCTGTCTTTCGCGGCAGTCGACTTGTGTCGAGTGAACTGGATTTCGCCTTGGCCCCTCTCCAGTTTCACGCTGCCGCCACTTGTGCTGCAGATTGTTCGCCGAGGAAACTTAACAGCATCTTTTCTTCCAGGAGTCGCAGAAGAAAAGAACTCTGTCATTTCTCTCCCAAAGATGAGAGAGAAGAAACCGCATCCGACATGCTAAAGCCACTGGTCAAGATATTCCCGTAAGTGAGAAAGTGAGATTTAGCTTGCTTTCCTTGATTTGGCACGAAGACGTTAGCGTTAACAGTTTGCACACCAGTTCCACAGCTTCAAGATGCGTACGTACGCAAAAGATCAAAGCTTAAGCTGCTCCGACGGCATCAAGCTTTTGTGTGCTTGCAGCAGAGTCACGTCAAATGCGTGGGCAAGGTGCATGCAGGAGACCTTGCAGCAGTCCATTGCATAACATCACGCCCGACAGCTCAAATGTCTAAGTATTTTTGTGCCTCGATAGAACAAAATCGAGCTCAGACAAACTACGCGGCACCAAAGGTTCTAATGCAGTGAACATAGACCAGAGCTCTGTTGAATAACGTTCCTTCTGGCATTGCACATTTGTACTTAGATTTGATATCTCCATAGTACGTAGCGTATCGACTGCGCTAGCGGATGAACGAGTCAGCACAGTGGGTATACTACAGTTGTCATGCATGCGTATCATATTACAGCCTTGGTCGCCTCCTACTACGCCAATAAGCCAGCCATCGCTTCTCTACTACCCTGAACGATATTCAGTGTCGCAATATGCCGAGGCAGCAGCGCAAAGGGTCGACCACTGCTAAGAGGAAGAAGAGCAGCAAGCCCAATTATGCACTGTGAGCCTTGACTGTGCAGTAACCCAATGAGTGATGACAATGCTGCAGTGTGATCGTGCGCTCCAACGTCTCCTCAGGGAGGAGGTTATGTTTACCCAGCTATAACAAGCCTTACAAAGAGACTCACTGCAACCGAGAATCTCCCAGCTTATGCAAGTGGTTCTAATGACTAATCTCACGAATCAGATGTCAAAGATCTCATACACTAAACTAATATCGAGTGCTCGAGTCGGTAGCGACGCATGAAGCTATGCACGGCGTTCATTTCTGATCGCCAGTAAGGCGTGAACGACACTTGGGGGAAGCCCTCTTAATGACCTGCCAGGTACACAGCTCTCAGTTCGTTCGTACAGTTCTCAGAAGTGACTCTTTTTTTCGCCGACGACGCCAACCTGGAGAAGGCAGCCAAGTGTATCCCCTCTACGTGTACTATAGAGAGTGCGAAGAAGACTGCCAAACCAGAGGAATCGCTCGTTCTCTGCCAATGAGGATTGCAGTAGCACAGGTGAATCTTGCTGCCGCTCTGGCTGGGGCCTGGGAGAGAAGAGGAGAGACGACGCGCGCGCATGGCACGGGCTGGTGTGTCCGGAGCATTGGAACCGAGTGTAGAACATGCTGTACGCGCAGACACGCACGCCACCGCGAGCCCGGACGAGGCGAGGGAAGCATGCGTGGATAGCCTAGCTACTAGACCTCTCCCTTCTCCTCCGTGAATATACTCCTCTGAGAGTTGAGCATTAAGTGCCACATATACACCACTAGAAAAAGAGAGAGATTTTGCTTGACCGAACGCACGCCTTCTCCCAGCCACAGACGATGGAAGAGGAGGAGGACGAAAATCTGCTCCTTTCTACTCGGGACGAAGACGGTTCTGAGTCTCCAGATTTTGCTCCTTGGCAGAAGGCTTCGTCTTCCAGCAGTGCTGATATAGACTCAGCCTTTTCCGGGGACTCTGGACTCTGCCAGAGCTCCAATGAAGAAGGCTCCGCTAGCGCCAGTCCGAGAGAAGATTCCATGATCAAGACCGGTCATCAGCGATCACTGAAAAGTAATCCGAGGTGCTTGGGCAGCGAGTTTGGTACTCAGCACTCCCCAAGAGAAGGTCACAGCTGTGATAAGAGCAGTATTTTATTATCCGTGACCAAGCTGAAGTCGTCTAGTGACGAAGATGTGATAGAAGCCACACCTGGCCATCCAGAGGATGACGGCAAAGACGAAATCGACCATAGCCTTAAGCAGCGCAGAGATACAAGAGTGGGGGGCGCACAGTCTAAGGTGTCACCCCCGGGGATGTCCCCGGGGGCACCACGGGGACCAGTGTCTCACAGCATTAAGCACAGTCAGGACAAATATAGGTAACGAAGCACGCTCTGCTACACAATGTGTCCATGTACTCGTACTCGTCTAGAACAGCAAGAACGCGCGACCGTTCTAACACGTACAGAACAGTAACGCCGTGCATGTACGTATGGGTGAGCAGCATGCACAGCTATGTGCTGAACGCAATACGCACACCTTCCTGCCTCATTCGCATACTGCCTCTTCAAACTGAAGGGATATAAGTCACAATGAACTTGCTCACTTCTTTGTTATTGAACTTGTGGCTTATGACAAGATCTTTTATTCTCTTATTCTACTTGACGCTGCAGGCTTGCTTGCGGTATTCAATGCTCCCCCCTTGTCATCTCTTCCATGCACTACCTTTGTTGAGAGTGTCTGCTTGCTATTTGAGAAAATGAATAATCTGGGTGAATGTTGGACAGTCCTACGTGACTCACGGAGAGAGCGGACGCGCATTTAGGGAAATCTGTTACCTGAACATCATGTCCCACTGTTTTTGCAGAAGTCTCTCGTCAGCCGATACCAAGATGGGGGAAGGCGGCAGTGAAGTTCCCCACGGCTCCGCAGTCGTGAGCGACAACAACAACTCCAAGGCTGTGAACTCTGTGGATGAGGAAGTGCTAAAGCTGCAGGGAGCTCTGGCTATGATGCAGGTGAATTTTATAAAAGCATATAAGTAATTGTTCGTCAGGTGGCACAACGTCGTCAGCTCCACTACAGTATAATCTGATCCAGGAGATGGACGTAACTTTACTCCGTCAATCAGGAGCTCAGCATGTAGCTATATAGCACACGGCACTTATTACGTGGTGAAGCAACTACGCTTTGCAGTTGACGGCGTCATTATGTTGAGTTTTACGGAATCTCATTGACGAAGAGAACAAAATGTAGCAGTTGCACTGTGCAACTCGCGTGATCTATACGCGTTGTCGAATGACCCTGGAGTAGAAGCAAGCTCAATTGCAGACATAGAGGAATTCCTCCAGAGCTATTGGCTGTTAAATTCCACGACCTTTTGTTTCTGCGTTTGGCGTGGAACCCGACCTGACGCAATGATTGCCTCCATTGACAGAATAACACAACAAGCCTCATACCTCCACCCTTTACAGGAGAAACTCCACACAAAAGATGCCGAAATCTCTCGTCTCTCGCGCATCCGCACCGACGTCGAGTCCGAACTGGAGGACTTGACAGCTTCCCTCTTCGAAGAAGCCCACAAGATGGTGAGGGACGCCAACGTGAAGCAGGCCGCGTCGGAGAAGGCGCTCGTCGAGGCAAACATGAAGGTACTAGTGGCATTCAGAGATCGTTTGACAAACTTGCAGTGTTAGTAAGAGCACTGTTAGACATAGTCCAACGCCACAACCGGTGCTGTATTGCTCCTTGTCAATTGACAGATTGATGTCCTCGAAACGGAAGTGTCCGCTCTCAAGACTCTGGTACTGACGTCTACTCCGTCTCAGCCCAATAAACACCTGCATCCCCAGTTGGCCTCAGGTGGTAAATCAAGCAACAAGAAGGCCAATAGCCTCGGAGGCCGGGGAAAACTCAACGCAAGCTTAAATGTGAGCGTTGGCAGCAGCAGTCTGGGTAACAGTTCGGACTCTGTGGCCTCAGGTAGCAACGGGCAACACCAGTACGGCATCAACGTGGGCCAGGAGGAGGAAACAGGACCTGCTTCGACAGCGGGGTCATCGTCGTCATCGTCGCCTGATCAGAGTCTGAATTGCAGTTTGGGATCAACAAATTCTGACGAGCAAGTGAGTAAGCATTTGCTGTATTGTAATCATTCAGCACTTGCTACCGATTATGCTGTCCGTTGTGGATCTGAACAGTCAAGATGAATAACGGATGTTTTACTTTAGGGCCTTTGCCAGAACAATATGGATCCAACGCTGCGCAAGGACTTTTTGTCTTGGCGCAAGACTCCTACCCTGGACCCAGCGCACCCTTTCTTGGCGCGCATCTTCCGCGAAGACGTGGATGCGTGTCTAGCCTTCCCGAATGTCCGCTTGGCTCTCCGTGTAACGGAAGCCATCAAAGAAAACGCGTTGTGTCTCACACCTGTCAAGGATTTCACAGGCGTTCCCAGAGATTGCGCACTCCTACAGGCCCCGGTATTGTGCAGGTAAGTTAAGTGCTGTACTTTGTTAATTGAAGCAGCAATTTCATGCTGACAGGATTGCGGGTGATTGATCTGCTTCTACGCAGTGATTGGATTTTCGCTCTATTCCAGATACTACTTGAAACTTCTTACCCAAAAGGAGGGAGAGGACTCGAAGGACGAAGTCTACCACATCGGGCAGCTGTCTCGCAACCGCCTGGCGGCGGTGTGCGACCTCTTGTCTTACATGAGGTATGTGCGCAACGGCCTTGTAAAGGCTCACGTCAACGAGGTCTACTGGGAGATCATGAGGCTCAGGCGCAAAGTCGTCATGGCCAGGTTGGGATTCTCCGCTGCAGATGACTGTTAGGGGTCCAGAGAGATTTTAAAAATTTGGAAGCTCCATTCAGACTCATCCAGTGTGATCTGTGAAAGTTATCAATGGAGAGAACAATTGTGACCACGCATCCAGTTCCTTCCTTCAGTTTGTTGTTGAGGATAATTTTTTGAGTGAATTTTAGCTTTACAGTGATCTTGCCTCTATGTCTTCAAGAAAGTGATTTAGATCAAGTTATCATACCCGCCGTCAACGTGATTATAGTGTACGAACAAGGAATTGATGGAAATTTCCTCTAGGGGAAATAGCGTATTGTGATCTGAAACTCTCGTCTACCAAAAAAGTAACAGGAATACTCAAAAGATCCGCGTAACTGCTGTTCAACACAGTCCTTTATGAACTCCATAGCTGCGTAAAGATTTTCTGATTATGTACTGGCATATTTCCAGCGGATGCGTCCCAGCTGTTCACCTGTAAATGTTTCTCAGCGTCAATAGTTGGTGTCAACATGAATGATTGTCATAGCTTAAGCACTTAAAGGAAATATTAAGTACTACGTCAGCGAGAACTCTCTGAAGTCTATTTCTGTTCGCCTTGAAGTGCCTTCAATATATCGTCAAAAACGCCTACGCTAAGAATACACCCTGTCAAGGAGGCGACACTTCATCGTCCAGTTCAACTTCCTCTTCCTCGTCACCCTCTGGGACCTCGGGCGAGCCGCCCTCCACCCTGCTACCGTCAGGGTTCAACGAAAAATAGCGAACCTAAGATGATAAGTGCAGCGGCTTATGAGTGGACCATGCATGTTTGTCACAATAGTTTGCTCACCAGTGATTCGTTTGGATTTGCCTTTGCAGATCCTTCACCGAAGTAAAAGTCCTTGCCAGCGCCTGACCTGGCTATCCTCGATCTCTCGCTCAGACACAGGTTCTTCTGGCAATAGAACTTCTCTTGGGTTCTGCCGTCAGCCTTGGTCTCTGTGTGACATTGAGTCCCCTCGGGGAAGTAGGGATCGACTCCCGGGAAATCCTCAAGGTCCACTACTGGAGCGTAGAATCCAGAGCCGTCGGTGCGCTCGCAGTACACAGCGCAGGCGGGCCAAAGTTCCTTGCGATCGTGCGCAGCACGCACAATCTGGAGAATGTCTCATCGACAATGTGCTTGAGCTCCTTTTAGACGCACTAAATCATTACTTGTCCTGATGGCTTGATCTTTTCCGAAATGTCCGAGAACGTGAGGCACCTCCTAGCCACATAGTCCCGCCAATCAAGCCTCCTGCTGCCGCAGACGCTAGAGTCGTCACAGAAGTCGAAAGCTTCGCGTGCCCCAGGGCACCCATCGGCAGGAACCTACAGACATGCTCATGCTTAATGGTAATGTACATCGAGTCAAGACCGAATGAGCGGAGATGGACCAACCCAAGAAAATATTCCGGACTAATGCTGAAGGCGACTTGTACATCCAACTTGTCTACAACATGTTGTAGCATCTGACAAATCCTGTAAGCTGACACGCAAAACCTTACCTTTCTGCCTTTCAATTCCTTTAGACACCTTCTTCTTTTAATTCTGACGCCTTTGGCATCCTTGAGGCACCCTGAGGTGCAGCCCGAGTCCATCCAATCCGACCACTGTGGCTCGCCGTTGCCAGAAGATGGGGATGACGAGGAGGATCCTTCGGTACCTGAGGAGGACGTGCCTGTGTCGAAGGCGACGCTTGAGGTGCAGATTCCATCGCTGCACCACTTTCCCTTGCCGCAGGGTGTGCCCTCGAGGGCGGGTCCGGCACGCAACGGGGAGTGCCGGCCGTCGGCCAAGCAGCGAATAGATGAACATGTATCTGCCGGAGTGTACCTGCGATGATGGATCACGCACTGTGTACTCAAGTATACCACAGTTACTACTTTTTTGCATCGTCGAATCATTTCAACGGCGTTTTCACTCGCCTTGATAAATATCTTCCCATAATTGGCGTGAAAAAGTACGATGAGTCGGATGAGGTGACGGACGAGGTTGAGGAGCTACAACACCATTAGCTACAACACCTAAGCGCTATCTTGTAAATCTAAAGACTTCATCGCGAGTACTATGTTCGGCCAAGCACTGTTGGTGCTGTGCAAAGTATATAGCTGGTATCTCACGCCCGAGTACAGAACTGCGTACACACAGTAACGTTTGCTGTGGTGTAACTTTCCCAAATTTGCTTACTTCTCGTGCTCAACGTAAGCAGACGGGTCGAGTAGGAAGAGGACACACTGTTCCCTGGCGTCAATGTCCAACCCTGGCGGCCGTCCTCCTATTTTGTGTCCGCCTGGAGGGACGTCACCCACGTGTTTGTCGTCCAGGCAATCTAGATTAGTAGCTGATGACAAAAAGCGCGAACTGCACGGAGACCACGAGTTCTTGTCGATTGTGCCTCGAGAGCTGGCCATGATGTACCTAAGCGAGGCATGCATATGTAGCGCATCTGCACCTCAGTGGTGTCTGACAGAATAGTAATGAAGACTCACTTTCTGGAATCGCATGGTGACGAGTCATGGTTCAGTCCCAAGTTGTGTCCCACCTCATGTCCTGCTACCAGGGCGGATCCACTCATGCTGGTGGACGGGTATGGTGCATCGCGGCTGGCGGCGCCAGTAGTGGTGACCTCAGCAATAACGCAAGCGTACTCCTGTGCCACGCACACGCCGTCTACGTAAGAAAGGCCCATCGTTGCGTGCCGGTGTCTGCCGAAAGTGTTGGGATCGTAGAAATCAAGCCCTAGGTTATCAATGACGCACTCATCAGCGCTCCATTTAGGTGTACACGACATAACGCGATTTCGAGCCTCACCAGATAGCAACAATGCTAAATCCCAATGCGCTAGGTCAGTGTCATCTTTAGGGGTCTTCTTCGCCTGCCACTCGCAAAAGGTCTCGTACAATCTATCCCTATCACCGATTGCGGGCAAATCTGCAGGCTGCCGAGCAAGTATCTCCATCCGCACCAGAGTAAAATCAAAGGCCACTCCGTGGAGGCTGGGTAGATGATAAAGCGCGTCAATGGCGTTTGTGTACGCAACCACGTACTCACTCAAGTGGTACTCGTCGTGTCCAAAAAAGTCATCCAGACGTCTGTACGCGGCCTCGTCCAAGAAAATGGCCAGTTCCACGTACTTCTTCCTTTTGACCGGGCTATGATAAGCCCGCTTCTCAATGACGTTTCGCTCTGCAGCTTGATCGGGAAAGGCAAAGCTGAAGCGCCGCTTGATGTCTTCTGCTACATCTGATAGGTCTCGTCTACGAACGAAGACGAACGTACGGTTATTGCTAAACAAACTATGGCCTCTCCCAGCTTCTGCCTTCTCTATGATCCTCCGGTGCAAAGAGCTACCAAGAGGATGTATTTCCAGGAGATGCTCCCCCGTGTAGATCATGCCTCTCACCCTCTCCTGGCACACGCTAACTGCGGCAACAGTGTCCTTACGTATGTCCTGAAAATGACAATCGCGCTCTTTATGCGCAGGTCCGTAGGCCTCAAGAGAGTCTTCTCCCTCCCGCCGAGCTATCACGGTCCTCGAGGACAGTAGGTGGTCGTTCTTGGTTAGATTCAGCTCGTACTTGCTACCAAAGGCCGCAAACGTGTACTTGAAGGTCTTGCTGGCGTCTTCAGATGGGTCACCTCGTTTTTCTGTCGTTATCTCATTATCGCTCAGCATAAAGTGAGTCAAGTCGTAGCTCTCCGAGGAGATGGAGTCCACCTCATACGTTCCAAAGTAGTGAAGGAGCTCACCGCGATTCATTAAGTGATGGATTCTTCTGAAGTCTGGTGATGCCGTGGATAGTCCCAAGAATACGAAAGATGCAGCTACGCATGTTAAGGCAGAGCTACCCATCTCGGCCACAGAATGTCGGAGACTGATTTGTAAGGAGGAAATTGGCCTCCACCCGCATGTTCATCCCAGACGATTACAAGATCAGTACATACGTATGGCAATATCTCGGCGCCCGCCCGCGTGTTCAGCAATTCCGTGTGGTCTTCCAACAAAAAACTGTGGGATCCCCCTACCCCCTAGGGCGCACCATGTCCGACTAGATTGAGATGTGACGGGTTGACCCGTCGAGCAAAGTACCCATCACGCTATATGAAATAACCTTTATAACATTCTCGAAGTAACGTACAGATGACACCCCATGGTTTACCTGCATTACTTTCTCTTGTGGCAATACAATCGTATATCTGCGCCTGGCACAACTGGATGCTCAGCAAGCAAATATTGAAACACATCTCATTGATCATCATCCCTTTATAGGACTGTAGTGGCACTGGTGCAATCATATTCACTTTTCTCTTGGAGTCAGTTCTCCTTGACCAGTCTTACTCGCACGAATCTTATCCCTCACCATTGCAACGACTGGGTTATCTATGCTAACTTCACTTAGCGCATATTCATACCGTGTCATCACTCATTCAGTTTCGTTATCATCATCAATGAGGTCCACTCTTGTCGTCTCCTCTTGGGTCCGATCACTCACTAAGTACAGACGACTCGTCCCTCCAGTATTATCTTGGGCTGGGCCTTGATCTGTTGCGTTGTCATCAGTGACAGCCAAGATGTGGAGTGACATTTCCGACGATGAGAGATCAATGAACTTTCCGGACTGTGCCATAGACGCAGCTACCACGTCTACTACGATACCCTCTTCCGTGCTCCCGCATGGTCCCCGTTGTGGCTTACCGCGGTGATTGAGATTAACTGCTTTCAGCGGAGATCTCGGCTCCTCGCAAATCACCTTCTCCTCCTCGTGGGCTGCTGACACCATGGCAGTGGCAGAGGAGAGGCCCTTGTTGGAACCCGTATTAGTTCTCGTACAAGATGATGCGTTAGTAGAGTAGGTCACGGGGGCTCGACTAACGCTCCTTGGAGCTGTAGCAACTAGCAGGCGATTGCGTCGCTCAAAGAGTACTCGGTGGAATCTGAAATGAATGCTCTTTTTACCATCATTCCATTTGTCCAATAATGTACGTACATTTTACATCATTGTATGGCACGGGCAGTAAGCGACAAAAGTAGTGTTCAGACCATGCGTACATTTGGCGGGTGAGTTTATGGAAATGGTGAGGACTTGGTGAAGTTAGGCCCATCCAAAAAACATCGGGTTGCTATCTGCTATCCTTGAGTAACATAAGGGGCTACTGTGATGAACAATTATGCCGACACATGCACTAACGTTGAGGAGTTTTTAAGCAAAACTTGGACACTGCTTGGCATGGGGGCCAGGAGATGTCCCAGGACACCATCAAAGCTCATCAGGAGGCCTCGGCTACTTGTAGGGAGGAAATTTTATTATACCAAAAATAAGCAGAAATGGCCACTTTCTCTTAAAAAACGTTTTTTGCTTGGTTTTTGGCAGAAATCTGCAAAAACTTCTTAACAGCCTGCCCCCTCCCCACACGTCCCATCTCCGGACACTGCTTTTGCTGCGTACTCTGTATACGTACTGAAAACGTACCTGCATAATGCAAGCGGTAGTAACTTAGTCGCATGGTTGGCAGCTTGGGTCATGAACTTCATCACCGTAGTCACCACCTCATTCCTCAACTTGCTAGAGGTAGCAAGTAATGACACTGGATGTATGAGGAAGTCTGAGTAGACGACAAAGCCGCAAAGTAACACTGCAGCAGGTGGAAGAATCCAACCTTGGAGACCAAAGACCTGAAGTACGTTATGTCATCTTTTGTCACCATGCTTCGTCCAGGTATTTAATGCGCAGTACGTACGTAACCTTTCTTACCAGTATCGTGGGTACGTAGAGTACGAAGTGAGTGGCAGTGATTAGGAAGGACGTGCGCGTCCCCTTCTCCAGGGCGCCGTAGTCGACGACGCGCATCCTATTGAGCCCGTTGATCTGGCGTTGACGACGCCTCAACTGAATAATCATAAATGAATAGCCAAACACCGCGGCCATCAGAGCTACGCTGTAAACGCTATGAAATGGAAATGTGACGCACGTTGAATTTGTCTCCCCCAGTGACAAAAGGCTTACGTCAGCAAAGACACGAAGAATCCCAAAGGCAGTCGAGGGATGCAAAGCACAGCAGTCTGCTCGAAAGATGCCGTGAATAGGCTCGTGACTATTCCGGCCAAGATGAGAGAAATCACCCAGAACACCACGCCCATGGTTTCGGTGACTTCAGGCGAGAACACTGGATAGCGACCCAGCGGAAGGCTGGAAGCTAAGATTCTGTCTCCTTTCACCAGACCCAACATCAAGATGTGCTGCAATGTCCATATACTGTACGTAACTTCTAATACTCAAGAGGAGTCTTCATCACGCCATAGTTTGAGGCTAATGTACTTGTCTACGTGTGTACCTGAAGCCATATGGCCACGTTTATGAATGAGTCGGCTTTGCACCATTCGTAGCTGAGATCCCACCGACCTTTGGCTGTGATTATCAAGGGCACTGGCAGCACCAGCAGCGACCCTAGGAGGTCCGCCAGGCACAAGTATTTGATCTAGTGGGCAGTAAGAACATTACGAATGCGTATGAAGGCTTGTTCTTGCGTTTTCTGTGTATCGAATTGTATCGCGATAAGGACATCGATGGTTCGGGCCTCATCCAAGACATCATGTGAGCAATGTTATGAGTGGTGCTTACCAGAAGAAAATTTATGGACCTCTGCTTCATCTGACAACTGCAGATGTTTTGAATAATGAGGATATTCAGGGTCGCTGTAGTCAGCATGATCAGGGAGATGACCAGACATTGCAGTGGCTTGTTCAAGATGTAAACCTGGAAAGTCAAGTAATGCAATACAACTAACTTCTGACCAAACATATCGGGCTAAGCTTACTTCTTTTGCTCGCGATTCTTCCGACTCCGTGACAGCTGTGCAGTTAAAGTAACATTGCCTGTCGCTGTTGTTGGTGAGGGTGCTGTCGAAGTTGGAGTCGTCGCTGGAGGACTCACTGTCGTCAGCCATGCCTTCCTGTGCAAACATCGTGGGTGCTTCCATGGATTCGATGGAAGAATAAGACCTCTTTAGCCGAAGTTTTCATCAGCAAGGCTATTGTCCTTTTTTGTGCTGTTTGGCACTTCTTGTTGGATGAAGCAACGAAACTCTGTGAAGGCCTCAGTCGACAATCTAAATTGTATGAGTCTCACCTCAGTGCTGTGTTTTATGAATTATTACGAGCTGTATAGTTGACTCGTGCATGGTTGCATGGTTGAAACGATAGCTTAGCGCTTATGTGCACGTGCATTGCGTACAGCTCGCGAGGGTACTGCAAAGTCTCTTTTCTGGATGTCAAGCGATCCTTTGATAGCTAAAGACCTATCACGCGCTGGACGGAGGCCTCTGCTTGTACACATGTTGTACATACGTTCCACGCATTGTACATGACTTGTACTCATTCGTACGTATTTGCACGGTAATACGAGACTACAGGACAGCTGCACATGTGAAAGTAAGTGTGCGCATTTAACTACTTGTATACTGTGTCGAAGCTGGTGGCTGCAAGGAGCTCTGCATAGGTGGATGGCGCAGAGCTGCTTACCCAGCGACGAAGTCGACGAATACACTATGTACTCACGCACTTTCTTGCTTATTCTGCCTCGGCCGCACTCAAACAGATCGACGAATGCTTAATCCTTAGCACAGCTTCAGCAACAAGTTTGCGAAATCGCAGCGAACGTCAGTGATGTGAGAAGGGAACGAACGACACTTGTGTCCCGAAACAACAGAGAAAAGTTCTTTCCTGCACCTTTCTCGGCACATATTCTTGTATGTATGCACGTTCACAGGCTGCCTTTCACTCCTTTCAATCGCACACACTCGCAGTACAGGGTTCTGATAAAGTGTTATGTTGTGCAAAGCCTATAATGCTTATTAAGTGGAATACGCTTAAATACTTTATCATAAGAGAAGGACGATGATGAAGAAATACTTCCTACTGGATTTTTCAGAAGTTATGGCGTGAGGATGATGTGAGACACTCTGCCATGCAGCATGGACACCACCTGAAGTTCTCCTTGAAGTGGTCAACAACTCTTTTGACGGTCATTCCCTTCACCCTGAGGCTCTCGAGGGCCCTCACAGTGTCTGAGCTGCTCTTGTCTTCACAGAGGCACCTGGCAAACTCTTGATGAGCTGACTCCATGATGCAGATGACAGTGATTGAACAAGACTTGGGAATAATTTCATGGCCTGTTTGTTCTGTGGGAAATTCGTTGACGAATCTATGAGCAGGAAATTATTTCCACCCCCTTTTGAGGCCCCCTCGTCCGTGATAATCTGTGAGTCAGAATCCTTAATACGACTTGGAAAATTAGTGAGTGTCTAATGGTACTTTTACTCTACAGCAAAACCTGTAATAAGAAGTGAAACTCAAAATTGTTCCTAGATTCGAAATCTTAAAATTTCAAGTCCAACCCATCCCAAGAGAAGTGATCTTGCACTCTTCTCCCTCCTTCTTCATCGTCATAGTCCTCTTCTATATCCTCCTCCGCTGCCTGATTCACTTTTTCGAGCTAGTTTTTCAGGTTTGCTGGGTTGAAGCCTATGACTAGTACTAATCCAGACAAGAATTCATGTACCAAAACTTGGTCAGCAATGCAAGGTCGATATTCTCGACATCATTGAGCATCGCCTGCACTAAGAGCACATGTGACTTCACAGCACCATGCGGTGTAAATGTCTCCGCGGAAACCCTTGGTCATCTCGTGACCTATGAAATGGAAGCTCTCCTAGAATCGAGGTTGAGTGAGCGACACTTGAGAACTTGCCGTGCCCTCTAGATCAATTGACTTTCGCAGGGCAAACGACATTGTAAACAAGTCTCCAGAACGTACTGGGATCGCTTTCCCTCTGGTGCTCGGACTTGAACTTCTCCACCATGGTCATGATAACATTCTGTAGCGGCTAGAAAGTGCTCAGCAAGTGACCACCATAATGGCCGACAAGGCGAAGGCGGACTCACTCAAGGAGTCGACGGGTGAATCCGAGATCGAGCCAAAGAAGCCTCAGGAAGACTCGGCCGCCGTCGAGCTTTGCACCGCAGGACTTCTGGACCGACTGAAACCCACACTTGACGGATTCGGTGACAAGTTGACCCAGGTCGGTGGGAGGCAGATGGATCTGGCAGACAAGGTGGCGGCGGAACGGGAGAGGTTCACGAAGGCGGAGGAGTCCAAACTGATCGAGATGGTGGAGAAGACCAGGTAGAGAAAGATCGATTGAATGTCGAAGAATAGTTTGGACGCTACCCACTACCAACCCCAACGGGTTTTTTTTCGTTGCAGACTTTATCATCAGAAGCTGACCTCTCTCCAAAAGGAGATGTCGTCTCTCACAGACCGCTCCGGGGCACTGACACAGCGAGCAGTCATTCTGATGGAGGCCAAGCAAAAAGAGGCGCTTAAAAGAGAGCACAGGCGACAGAAGGACGCGGAGAGGGAGGAAAATCTAGTGGCCAAGCCGGCCAAGTCGAACAAGTAGAGAGAGAGAGCAATCACCATGTCGATTTACATGCCGGAGACCGATAGCGAAGATGAGTTACCGCCAGGCTGGGAAGAAAGAGCAACTCTCTCAGGTGAGGTGTACTACGCCGATCATACCCGCTCCACCACCCAGTGGACGCACCCCCGGACGGGGAAGAGGAAGCGAATACCTTACGCTCTGCCTAATGGCTGGGAGAGAAAGGCAAGTTGTGTGATTCAGCGATGTGCCGTACATGTTGGTGCCTGTGCACGAAAGTGTTAACTCCATTACTCTCGCATGTAGGTGTTGGAAGACGGCCGCGTGTTGTACGTGGACCATCGCAACCGCCGCACGACCTATGCCGATCCCAGACTGGCCTTCGCCACCGAAATCGTCGAGGAGAATCCCATGCTGTCCGAGTTTCGCCAGCGCTTTGATGCCAGCTCTAAGGCGCTCCAGGTTCTCCACGGAGTCAACCTAACTGGAAAAAGCGCTCTTATTACTGGGGCTAGCTCAGGCGTCGGTTTCGAGACTGCGCGGGCATTAGCCTGCCACGGCTGCCATGTGCTGATGGCTGTGAGGGACTTAAACAAGGGACAGAAAGCGGTGGAGGCGATAAGAAGAGACCGCCCTCATGCAGAGTGTTCGCTCATACCCGTTGAATTAACCTCGCTGAAGTCTGTGAGCACGTGCGCCGAAAGAGTGAAAGAACATTGCGAGCACTTGGACGCTCTCATATTGAATGCTGGCGTCTTTGGTATAGACTTCTGCCTCACCGAGGATGGCTTGGAGCAAATGTTTCAGGTGAACTACCTCTCCCACGTGTACTTGGCACACTTGCTGAAACCGTTGTTGGGCAAGGATCGATCTTCCCGCGTCGTGTTCTTGAGCGCAGAGAGCCACCGGTTCGCATCTCTCACCTCTGAAACCATCTCGAGCTACTCGGCTGTTTCTCCGGTTTCCAGCAACTCATTCCCGTCATCGATTTTTGCCTATAATAACAGCAAGCTCCTCTGCCTCATGTTCTCGCTGGAGGCAGACGCTAGGAGGACAAGGAAATGGAATCAAGTGCAATGGTTCGCCGTTCATCCTGGCAACATGGTGAGCGGCACCGGTCTCTCTAGGAACTGGTGGCTCTACAGACTCCTTTTTACACTCGTGCGTCCTTTTGCCAAGTCTGCGGAACAAGCCGCCGGTAGCGTGGCCTTCGCAGCCTTTGCTCCGGAGGCCGCGGCCCTACCAATGACTTATGTGAACAATTGCTTCCCGTGTGTTCCTTCTGCATTGGCCAGGGACCAAGTTGGCAGAGATGCTGTTTGGAAACTAACGCAAGATATACTCCGAGAGAAAGTTGGTGATGAAGAACTTGAACTATAGCTACCGTATGGCACTTCGTATTGGCGGCTACAGCAGTGTGCAAGACAGTTAATCGTTGTTTGGTTTTTGCATTTATCCCTACATTCCGTTATTACAGATCAGGCACTGCTTATCTTCAAAAAGCACGCAGCGACTCGACAGCCTTTCATTCTGCTTTGATTTCAGATCGATCGTCTCCGAGTTCAATATGGCTGGAAAAGCCACGACTTCCGCAGTGTTTGGGCAGATGAAACGGGTATTGGATCACATGAAAGCATCCAAGGGATTCGATGGATTACTCAAAAGTGTACGAAAGAATAGGAGTATCCAGTCTTGTCTCACTTTCCCCAAATTATGCTATTAGTGCGAGGTCCTAGAGGAATCATGCCATGGCCGCTGCCTGGTGAGCTACCGTGTTGCGGATGAGCACCTCAACAAGTTTGACACTTTGCATGGCGGAATGGGTGCTACCCTGGTAGATGCCATCACGACCGTGGCAATCATGGGGACTGATAAAAACCAAAGGCCTGGTGTATCGGTCAATCTAAATGTCACGTTAGTCTACTTACATTTGAACCTTTTCTGGTACGTCTCCTTTGCCTCGGTCTTCTACGCAGATCAATTTCAGGTACTTGTCTCCGGCTAAGCCAGGCGAGGACTTGTTGGTCGACGCACGCGTGATCAAGTCAGGTAGGACCCTGGCCTCAACGGAGTGCATGGTCACCAAGAAAGAGAACGGTCAGGCCGTGCTTTCGGGCTCCCACACAAAATTTCTAGGCCATAAACCCTCTAGTTCATGAAACAAAGCTGCTGTATTGTGACAGTCTATGCATTAGCGACACCACTAGTGAAAAAGGTTTGCTGCAGTGTAAATAAAACCTTATATTGCTCGATGTTCTGACATGGTGGCGCGTCTTTTCATCATCCATAGGACAGGTAACATGTGAGTATTAATGTATGGTATTGTTCAAAACACTAAAAATTTATGACTCCGTAGAACAGTCTACGCAGTTCGTGCCCGTAGAATCGATGAACGACGTAGGTATTGCTGGAGTGCTTAGTGCCGCGAAAGAAAGCCAGGTAAATTCATACCTCTAGGTAACTCAGTATACTACAAAAGAAAGCTAAAGTGCTGAAGAGCCGACAGCACAGAGAATTGTATCAAGAGTAATATCTTCGCGTCACTTCAGCATGGTCATCGGTCAAGCAGGCAGTTGACACTTACTAACAGGGATACGACAGAAGAGGTTTCTCGATCATGGGACGTTCGCTCAGCACGGAGTTCTCGACAACGAACAAACAGTGAGTGGTAGTCCAACCAGAGGCGTTATTTCGTGAGCACAGAAGCAGATATGATGACCATGTTAGTCACTCACGAGCAATTCTTTTGGTTCTGCATGAGCTGCAAGTTAGGTTCAATTTTATTTACATCGTTTATATACTCTGGGCCGGCATCAGGAGAAAAAAGTCTTGTATCCGGCAATCCAGAACACACCCCAGCTAAAATAAAGTCCCTGCATTCCACCTCCCTCCCCTAGTTCTTGTCAATATCACGTCACGACACCTTCAACAGCAGCAGCTTCCTCACCCGCGATAACTTGCATGCAACCCACAGTTGGGTCGATACAACTCCATGTGCGGTGGCCGCAATGATGTACGTACAGTGCAATGCTTAGTGGGATATATCTTCCATACTCATACTCTGGGTCGGGGTACTGTAGGGAAGATTAGGTAATAAGAGACACGCTCTTTCTGCCACAGGATGAAGAATCCGTTTGGCATTTGAGCAACGTCGTTGCCATATGAAGCATCTTTGCTTTGTGCCACAATGTTGAGTTGAAAACCGATGCTATTCAAAGTCGAAAGTGCAGGATATGAAAGTTAAAAATCTGCGTAGATAAGATGTTCTGCTGCTGCCGCCGCAGCGGCGGCCGCATTGGAGGACTCAACCGTCAGATCTTCCTCCTCATGCTGGGCTTGGATAACGCGGGAAAGACATGTGCTGCCAGATCTCTCGTCGGCGACAAGAATATGACTGCGCTAGCTCCAACCGTGGGCTTCTCGAAGGTGGAAACTAGGTAAGCATTACACACGTAGTGCATGATTGGGGAGTGCCGAAGGTGATAAACGAGGCTACTCCAGGCATTGCACTCGTATGTTGACTGCTGCAGGTACAAGGGCTTCGCCGTGACCATATACGACCTCGGTGGCAGCAAGAGTTTCAGAGGCATCTGGTCAAAGTATTTCCACGAGGTGCACGGATTCATATTCGTGGTGGACGCCAGCGATCACAGGTATGCTAGCACAGCACACCTATGACACTGACTAGAGACGTAAGAAAATTTACTGATTCATTTAGCCGGATGCAGGAGTGTCGTGAGACGTTGCGCATGATCCTTCGCCACGACAAAGTCCGAGGCAAACCTCTACTCATACTGTGCAACAAGTCGGACATGGAAGAGTCGCAAGATGAGATTCAAGTTGTCGACGAATTGAACGTGGAGAGGCTCGTCAACGATGCGAGGTTCGTATTCGTACTAACTTAGGCACACCACGCTTTCCACATGGTACTGTTTCCACCCCAAATAACCCCCAGGTGCCCAACTCGCGTAGAAAAGAGCGTGGCTCACCGCAGCCAAGGTCTGAAGGTGGGCTATAAGTGGCTGGTGCGCAGTGTCATCGCCAACATGGTGGATCTGGGACCCAGAGTGGAAGCGGACACTCAATTTGAGAAGAAGTTGGAAGCTCAGAGAAGGTTAGAGCTAAGAAAAAAAATAGAAGCGAGGAAAAAGGAGGAGGAGGAAGAAGAGGACGATAACCAAGAAGCAGTGAGAAATGGGGGATTCGTTCCACTAGCTGAACTCAGGAACAAGTGGGTAGCTGAAGAGATTTATAATAGTCCGGGGCACAATACCTCGGGGAAGAAGTACCCCGTCGAAAACGTACCCAAGCCTCTTGGAATGATACGCTCAGGCAACGGCAAGGTGCATGCTGGTCCAGCACATAACAGCCCAAACGTCGAGAAGTCGCCGGAGGCCACGTCGAGGATCTCGAGGATCCCGCCGGCGGCAACGTACAACCCGCAGGAGTCGAAAAGCGTCCGGATGGATGACGATAAAAATCGAATATTTCTTTCTCCCGAGTCCAGTTACACCGACGACGAGGAGTGCGGGGCGAATCGAGTGGCCGATGATCCACCCAAAGCCGATGTCTCAGTCGACAGCGATGGTCCAACTATCAAGCCGACTTTCAACGGCTTCATCACAGAAGCATCTTCGCCAAAAAATGACAATTCGGTGCTCAATTGTCTTCCGCCTATTCAAAGGTGACTTTCTGAGATAGCTCAACATTGTCGAATCTCATCTATGTTGGTTTTCAGTGTTGCTGGCCACAACAACTCCGTGTCTGTCATATCTGGGAACAAGACAAAGTGGGACGGCAGCGCCACCGCCCTCGACCTCGAGCCCATCTCACGCCCCAAGAAGAAAGGAAACTTATTGAGAAAGCTGAATCGTTCATCAGTTGGAACCTCGTATAACTCTCGAAGCGGCTCAATCGAATCGTCCAAGCCCAGCAGCTCCAAGTCAAGCAGCGCTGAGAGCGTGAGGGACGCGCAGGTCATCAGAGCTTACACGGGTCAGTAACACGAGGCACCACCACAGGGGTCTCACCGAAAAGAAGCAAAAGACCGAGTTTACAAGAACATGGAAGGGTCACTGAAAGGATTAAAGAAAAACATCAATTTCGTCAGTCCTACAATTTTTGCTGTCGACAGATATCAACCTAACCCGACTTAACCGTATCAGGTTTTATTCATGGACTCCGCTGTGAGGTCCGAGTAGAAGTTTCTCTGCATGAATTCTAAAATTTTGGCGGCTTTGTCCTCCTCGATGTTGGTCCTTTTGGCAATGGTCGCTCGGACGCTATTAGCGAAGGCTGAAAGGGATCCGAAGCCGCTCACCAAAGATAACGCGGTGCCGTAGGAGACGCCAGGGATGCTCTAGTAAACAAGAACACTGAAGTCAGCAAAGTGCATACTAATGTTACTCGTACGTAAGTAAGGTACAGCATCATGAAGGGTATAAAATAGCCTAGGCTATAGTAATTCACTAACCTGATAAAACGGCAGAAGAAAAGCTTCTTGGAACTTGTCGAGGTTAAGATTCTTTGGCAGTCCTTGATCCTTCTTGAGCTCCTTCTTCAAGAGAGCGGCTGCGATGGACGCTGTCTCTGTTTGGCTCTCAGAAAACATGAACTGGATCTTGGATTCAGACAGCTGTGAGAAAAGGTTGTCCACGTACTTGGTCCTGTGAGCGCCTGAAAAGAGTGGACGCTTTACAGTGATCACTGCACATGGACAAAGAAAGCTGGCGACTTTTGAAGACGCTTGTTTTGCTAGCACGTCTGCAAGGGTCACACCACCATGAACATCATGCACTCACTTACCCACGGTATGGATGCTCCTGGGGACCACGCCGTCGTCGCTGGGCTTGTCAGACTCGAGGACTATGCATGGGCGGTCGAAGAGATCGTTCATTGCTTGACAACTCTTCACCACGTTGGCCCTGATAAAAAAAACCGCATCATTCGCCCCGTAATGACGGACGTGATTTTCAATCACCTGTTTGCTCCGCTGCAGAACTCTCCTAGGGTCCTTCTCTCCAGCCCCAACCGCCTGGACAAGATGATGGTGGCGCCACAGGCACTGCGCACTTGCACGGAGAGGTTGTGCTCGTGCTTCAGGCAAGAAATCAGCTCGGTGATCTTGTGGACCTACAACAAGAGAAAGCAGAGTGCGTGGATATCAACTTCTTCAATTATTTCTTCCGGTCTCCCAAGCATTAGCGATACACTGAACTCCGGATTCAGCGACACCCACGGGACGAGAGGAAATTCCACACATGGAGATCCAATGACTATCTAATGTAGTTGAAACCGATTAAAACGGCCAACCTCGGCAGCCAGGTTTTTCGGGAGAAAGCCTTGTTCGAAGTTCTTGCTTGTCCGGGGAATTAAATACCGAAGTCCAGGTCTGATTTTGTTTGCACTCTCCCGCTTAGCTGAATTTCCCGCTTCTCCGGATTCAGCAGTAACGCAAGGAAACGAGGGATGCATAAGAAACCAACGCTGGTGCCACAAGCACCAACATCGGTGTCAGTCTGGTGAGGAACAACATTCTCCCGGTTTCCCTTTTAAATACTTTCCTGTACAGTACGCTTAAGACGATTCACTGTTATATTGGATATTGTGAACATTTGAGTGGTCCTAGAGCAGAAGTACAGATCAGTTCAGTTTCAGAGAAGACTCAGCTTTCCATAGAGGGGAAAGTCTACTTCCACTTCTGTAGGTCAATGCAGTCCAAGGTTATGAGTTAGTGACGGGATGGCTCGTGAGCCGAAGAGCTGAGGAGTCGACTCTCAGAGATAACTTTAAAGGAATCAGCTCTGAATCACAGAGTCGATTCATCTCGGAGTCGGCCTTACCTCGACAGCTCAACACACTGAAGAGATCAAAATTGTCTGATGAAAATGTGGCAATGCTCATATTTCTGAGGCGAAAGTTGTAAATAAAGTCTGCAACGAAGTCGAAGTACGACCTAATGTGGGTGCTAAAATATATGCATAGTTCTTCCTCTCGAGCAGTTGTTATTTACCCGGTTTCATGAAAAAAACCAAGAGGAAATCTCGTCCGTGCTACCTTGCTAAATCAGCATAGTACTACTGTTCATTGTTATGTCCTTTCCTGAAGCAAGGTGACACTGTCCTGATGACTACATACGGACGTCACTAGTCAGCTTTGTTACTGTGCTACCAGTACGGTCAAGAGACGTAGTTCTAATGTATGGCCAAAGTACAAGGAATAAAAACATTTCCACCACTCATCCGGAGATTTTACCAGAGTTGCCAGGTGGCTTTACTGTGATCCGAATTTGATAAATTTGGCGTGATTGTTCTTCAGATTTTTTGAACTTTTTTTAATACTAGCACATCGCTCCCGCTTCGCTGGGTGGGAAAAGTGCCAGTGCCAGTGCCAGTGCCAGTGCCCCCCTCCCAAGATGGCAGAAACCAGCCGCGGACAGGCGCACACACACACACACACACACACACACACAGAGTACATAAAATAGATGCGCATGTAGTCCCCAGGTATGTACTAAAGGCTAAGCTACATACGCCGTTACTATATCAACGGTCTAGTCTGTGACATACATACGCACGCACGGACAGACAGACAGACAGAGAGGGTACATAAAGTCCTAGCGCGTTGTATACTGTATATATAGAGAGATAGATAGAGATAGAGAGATAGATTCGGCATAATTTCGAGCTGAACTTTCGCTGCGCAGACTCCACATACAGCTGTCTTTATCCCCTCACCAAATTTACTGTTTGGCCTCTGCTGGTAACAAAAAACTGGCAGCCTTGGATTTCGCTCATCTCATTGACTACTGCACCATCGAGTTAATCAGAGCATCCCCCTCGAAGACCAATGAAGAACTCGCTCTCCTCTCTGCCTTATCTCAATCGCGTGCTTCCTCTCATCCTGGTCGCATCGCACCTTTTCTTCGACCCCTCTTTCGTGGCACGTTGTCGAACAGTCGCGGGATCTTCTATTCCACGATGGACGCCGCTTCCCTCCGGTCCCTCCTCGAGTGCCCCGTGTGCTACCTGATTCCGCGAACACACATCCTTATCTGCAACCGTGGCCACAGCCTCTGCAGCGAGTGCTTCCGTAAGCTCAAACAACCAAAGGTATGGATCAATGTAGAGTATTCCGCGATGGACACACGTGCACTTCCCTCTGTCTCTTCAAGACTTGTCCCCAAGGCCGCTGCCCTTACAGCGACCCGACGCCGCGCAATCTCATAGCCGAAAAAATTGCCCTCGGCGCTCAGCTGGGCCTCAACTGCAAGAACGCCTCAGACGGATGTACCTACGAGTCTCTGACGGCAAGCTCGATCGTTCAGCATGAGCAATTGTGCAAGCTGAGTAAGCTAGATTCAGTTGGATACCCCTTTCAAGATAGGCAATGGATGTGTCGACATGACCACTTTGAAATCCAGATTACATACCCTGTCCCGAGGGTTGGGATGGCAACTGCAACGCGCGCCTCACGTATGACGACCTGTTGCGGCACCTGAAGTGCTACCACGAGAACGTGGTCTTTCATGACGACCTCGAGGTCAGACACTCGTGTGTACAGAAGTGGCTCGTCAAGAGTCGAGTGCATCTTAGGAAAGATTCTTGTCTCTGGAACGGAGTCGTCTTTAAAGTCGGCGAATCTCGAATTCCAACTTTGTTGAGGTACGCAGATGGACGACTGTCTGCGTCATCTAACTTGAGCGTTCTCTAAATCAGATTTGTCAAAAAGAACGGCTTCTGGTGCACTTGGGTCAGTGCACTCTGCGATGACGCGATCGCCACTTCCATGACGTATGATATCAAGTTTGGCATGCAGCTGGAACTAGTCTTCAGGGGGAAGGTAAAGTCCAGCCACTTTTGATTTCATCAAGTGCATATGGTGTTCACCCTCCCAGGTCAACCCCGTCGGCGCCACTGTGGAGGAAGTCATAAGCGAGGGGTCGTGCCTCATGCTGCCAGAGGTAAGAGACACCTGGCACCAGTTACATAAGATCTGTTAAGTACTTCTGCATTTCAGGAAGTAGTGCTGGCGAAATATATCAGTGAGGGCAACATATCTGCAGCGAGTCGGTCGTGCGGATTTGACGCTCAGGTACCAGACCAAAAAAAAAAAAAGGAAAGCTGTTGATATTTTACAAGTCCCCTAACTACTTCAGATAACCGTGAAATATTCGGTGAACTTGGCGAGGAGGGGACCGAGGAGGAAAGCCTCTTTAAGCAGCAGATAAAGGGACTACAACTTTTTAACCACAGTATAACATTTTAAGATTTTTATGAAGACAATACATGTAAGACACGCCGCTACGGTTAGTTAGTTATCAAAATGTCATATGTAAGAATATAGTTGTATGAAAATATACGTGATGAATGAACTGCTTACCTCTGCAGCGTTGACTATCACCGTGGGCTTGTCGGATTCCTCCTTCGAAGTCGCTAAGTCTGGTCTGACAAACATTGACGAACTTTCGCTTCCACCTCTGTTTAAGTTGGAGGTACCTCTGTAATAGAAAAAGTTGAATACTCCCATCGAAAATAATCAGAAACTGCTCTCTACCCTTCGACACTTTCGGTAGGCTTCTGTTTATCCGTAGCTGCCGCTCGTTGTTTGAACTGCTCTTGCAAAATCATTTGCCTCTTCAACCTCTCCTCTTTAGCTTTGTCCTCGTGTTTCGGAGAAGCCACAACTCGCTGCCGTTCCTCGTCCTCGCTAGAGGAGGCTTCCAAGCCGAGTACTACGCGCTTTTTTTTTAAAGGCACTTTTTTAACGCAAGTCTTCTCAGTTTCTTCGATGAGGTCCAGCTCGTCGAGTTTCGACTCAAATTCGATGTCTGAACTGTTGTCCACGACAAACGAATCGTCTTCGTAGGAAGACGACGATGACTGGTTCACGGGTTGGGAGAACAAGTCCGCCGTCACCGGGGGCAGAGGCCTGGGGGGAAGTCTTTGAGGGAATCTAAATGAAGGACCACCCATTAGATTGATCATGAACGTAATCGCCGTTACAGACACACATACTGTACCTGCTGCTGGGACTCCTAATCGACTTCAGATATGCTGCTCTTTGCTGGGAGCCTACAGTCTGAGTGAAGCCCACATCGTCGACAAAGCTTTCTTCGAATCCCTCAACCAAATCTCGCTCGTCATCGTCTTCAAAGTCCTCTCCGTGGTCTTCAGACATTTCGGCCTCGTCCAGCACAAAACCACTAGATTTCTTGATGTTTTTTCTTCTAACCGTCGTAACGTTGGACGACTCACTATCGATGCCTTCAAATGTAATTCGACGACGTTTCGGACCACGAACGCTTTCAAGACTGGAGCTATTGGTATGACTGCTGCAATCGCTTGACTGATCCCCAAGAACAGAGAGTTCCTTAGTTTTCTTCTTTCTTGCAATTATCAAAGGCGAGGAGTCTGGACTGTTGCACTCAAGATTAGTCGATGGAAAGGGCTCATCCAGGATGGACTGACTAGTGGGAGACTTGTCTTTCTGCGCCATGAGCGTAATCTTCGACAGAAGTGGGGGTTTCGTGTGATTATGACCATGATGCATGCTTGCCTCGAAGGCCGACAAATCTGGTATCTTAAAGGACGAAACAGCAGAGGTCTTGCTGGAGATATTCGGGGAACCTAAATACCCAGACTTTTGCCCCTTTTTGCCCTCTCCAACCTTATCTTGAGACTTCTCCTTCCTTCCCACCAATTTTTTTTCGTCGATCTCCAGGAAAAGTTGGTCGTCCTGGCTGTCGCCGAATAGATCTCTATCGGATGGGCATTCCTCTCTCTCATTCTCGTCAACGCTACCGTCGGCGGCCGTCTTCTTACAAACCATTGCCGCCAGCTGAGTGGGGGTGTACAGCTCCTTCACCCTCTCTTCCATCTCCTCGTCCTGTTTGGGTAAGAAACCGCTATCGGCAAAAATCAAGTCCAGGTTGGAGAACTCCATGTCGGCAACATCCACGCACTTGTTATCTCTTGTGCTGTTCTCTTTACTATTATCTTCCTCTGTAATGGGGTGAAGGATCGCACCAAGGTGCTCAGCAGTACCTCGGCGTCTCACAGGCGTCAGAGCAGGGTCAAACTCGAGTACTTTCTTCGGTTTCGACGATGCTGTAATATTGCTTGGTGTTGATGTGCGGTTGACAGCAGTGGTACTTTTACCACTTGCAGGGCATGACGAAGTATTACTCTTCTGAGAGTTGAAAACAGGCGACAGCATCAAGTCATCTTTTTTTTTGGACTCGTCCTCTTTCCACTCAGACAGATCGAGGTCATAGTCTTCTCCGTGATCACCTCGCCAGTCAAAAGATTGGGAACCCCTCGTGACTTCGGCCAGCTTCAGGCTGTATTTAGTTCTGGCCACTCTCCTATAAGCTGCCTTAAACATTTCTCCACGTAAAGTCCCTGGCACTAGACCCCTGGATACGATGGTCCAGACTGGTGCGGGTTTCAATACTATCTCCTGTTCCTCTTCTTCGTCTCCAAGTATACAGCCTGGGATTATTACGTCAGCGTCGTCCTTTGAGCGTTCTTCTTCCTTGTCAATTTTCGCTGCCAAATCTTGCAGCACCTCGAGTTCTATGTCCGAGAGAGTTGCATCATCCTCAAGACGGTCGACATCCACGGCAGCTTCCCTAATCGGTGATTTTGCGCCCTTTGACTCCGCATCTACGTCAATGGACTCTAAAAGAGAAAGATCACGTGGCGAAAATGCTCAAATACCACTAGATTTTTTTTACAGCAGCTCACCAAAATCACTATCGGGCTCCAACTCTTCCAATATTTGCACTTCTGTAACTTCTTTAACGTTTTGGGTCTTCTTCTTGCTGTCCTTCTTTGGTCCTTTCTTCTTCTTTTCGGATGCATCGCGGTTTTTTTCCGTCGAACTTGCCTCACTTCCCTTCTTCTTCTTTGCATTTGCCTTTCCAGACTTTTTCTCGAGCATTCCAGAAATCCTCCGCGTGTTGCTCGGCGCCACACCGGTAGAGGGGTCGGACTTGGAGCTGGTAAAGGTTCGCTCAGCCATTGTCATTTTCAAGCACTATGAATGGAAGATCAAGCAGCAAAGGAAAGATTTGCAGGACTTAAGGAAAGAGCACTTACGCCTACACCCCTACGCCTACACCTAAAGTAGTGACAAAACAATAATACAGCTACTGCCTGATCCTACATGGTTACTCCTTCATGTAGATACCTGAGGTTCCAGACCATTCGGTACCATCCTCGGCGATGGCGTCAAAAAATTTGCCAACTTTTGTTTCTCTAGAATAGCCTTGTTGATTGAATTTTTGCAGTAGATGGATGTGTTATACGCTTGCTCTTCCTTGCCCTAAAAAAGAGAAAGATCCTTTTTTGAACAATGTCAAAGTACACTAGTCGAACTTTTGCGCACCTCTGTCACCAGAACGACGATTCTTCCCGCTCGTTTTCTTCCCGTTCGTCCCATACGCTGGACTAGGCGGATTGGTGACTTTGAAACGTCATAGCAAACTATCAGGTCGACCTTACGAAAGAGCATTTGATTACGTTACGTGGTCTCCGAGTCATTTTAGTTTGTATCCATTTACACACCTCTCCAATGTCCAGACCTTCTTCGCCAACGCAGGTGGCAACGAGAGTATTAAATCCGCCTTCGCGGAAACGCCGGACGACTTCCATCTGTTCTTTTTGTGTTAGCCCCTTCTTGCCTGCATCAGATGGATGCATGAAGTACATGAAGTACAAAAAATCTTTCTTTTTGCATGCACTAATATGCAACACGTGCTTACACTTTACATGACGGTACAAAAGTTAGAATGATGCGTCGCACTCCTGTAGTACAAAGAGAACATGCACATCCTGAATCTTTTTCACCCTGACTCCTTCCAGTCTTCAAAGGAGCTTTGCACTCACCCCAAATTCAATAATAAAAAGAGAATTGGAAATGGAATTGGAAGCCGCAAGGAACCTGCGATTGCTGACGGGAGAGCAATTTTCTCCTTTTTCTCCAAACGCAATTATGTTTCTCTTTCTATCTCCGAGAGACAGTTCTTCTCCAGTGCATCACCCTTCAACCGTGCTTCTTTCTATCCTTATCAGCTGTGCAAAGACTTCTTAAATTGAAGAAGACAATGCAGCTACTGTAGTCAGGGTGAAAACCTTTCCGAACGAGGACTTTTCAGGAATGACGACCAAGTACGTACCTTTCAGCCCCGCCTGTCCCACGAATTCCATTACTTTGACTAGAGGCTTGTAGGCATGCAGACAAGCGGTGATTTCCTGGACAGAGTCGCGATACTGGGAGAAGATGATAGCCCGAGTGGCGACATTTTCGCTGCGTTTGGATCTGTAAATCCACGGTGACATAGGAATTGATGACAAAAACTTATTACGCATACCTAAAATGCTGCACAACCAGATCCCGGAGCTTTTCCAACTTAGGGTGACCAAGCACCATGTTATTATCGAGAGCGGACCCTGGGAGTTGCTCTTCCTCACCAAACTGAGAGACCAGCTGCGGCCCGGAGGCGTTAAGTCTCGACGTCTCGGCGTCCTCACTGAATTTTTCACTCAATTGCTCCTTGATCTCCTGCCAAGCCGCCATCCGGCTTAGTTCGTATCTGCCCAAGAAGCCACATTACCCCGCATGTTGGAAGCTTAATCACTGTACCAGATGACTGACCTTAGCTTCCGGTTCTCCGAGTTCGGCCCGGTGTTCTTGGACATGAAATTGAAGAAGGCCCTCATACCATGCTAAAAATTCGAGTACACAAACACATTAGGTCAATACATGATGAGGAGCAGACCTGCTGCTTACCTGCTGAAGCAATCCGTAAGCGTGATAAAGAGGAATGGCGGTGGCGAAATCTCCCTCCACCGCACCTTGATGGCTACGATCCATCGATGATGGAGGATTTTGTCGAAATTCGTTTCTGAATAAAGAGAGAGGTGCATCAACTATCATGTGGTCAGACAGCTGATTTTTTACTAGCAAGTCTATCCATAGTAGTCGACGTTCTGATGCCTACCGTAGTTTGCCAGGACGTGTGACATGTAATAAGTCAATTTATAACAGAACTTATTGCATCAAGGAATCCATGAGAGTTTGCTCATGACATAATACATGAGCAAGACATATTACATGGGTGTAACAGCGCCTAGAAACACTACGTATTACATGGGTGTAATAGTGTCTAGAAACATATAATGTGCGATGGAAAGAAACACGTGGTACTCAGTACACTTTAAACAGTACGCTGTAGGCAGTATGTATGCATCAGTGGATCACATTTTTCTTTCCATATACACTTACCACAAGTGGTCTTGTGGGGTTGGAATCATGTACTGTATTTTCTTTGTATCATTAATGGCCATTCATTCATGCTGAGGTTTACGCTCATCCATTTCTCATCATATGCATCATCATCATACGTTAGCTCATCTGTATGTGGAATTTGCTCATCCAACACTGACTCAGTCGTCATCTCGCCAGGCACTGGCCTCAGACTTAGTCTCGGACATGCCTACACGCTATTCTCTGCAGGCCCTGCTACAATGTGCTGCTTAGTTTAAGACTAGAAGAAACAATGGTCACGCCAGAAAGAACTTGACGCTGATGCAACTACTTGTGCTTCATAACTAATCTTATATGTACAATAGCTTTCTAGCGCTCATCCGCTCCCCACTTTGTTGGAGAGGAATAAATACAAAACGCTGTGCATATGTCTGTCTGTCTGTCTGGAAATCCGATGAAGACAGACCCACACCCTGACAAACGTAACCATCCACACACACACGACACTACGTAAAAGCCAGAAATCAGCGGCGAAAATCGCCTCAATCAGTCTCGCACAGCCTCAAAAATCAGCCGCAGAAGGGTAAAAAGTCTAAATCAGCGGCGAAAATCGGCCGCAGACCAGCCGCGGACAGACACACAGACAAAGCAGCCGCGAAAATGACGACAGACACACAGACACACGTACTGTCCTTTTATACGTAGAGAGAGAGAGAGATGAAAAATGAAATTAGCAGAACTTATTACACAAGAAATCCATTAAAGTTTGCTCAAAACATAGTACATGAGTGGGACATGCTACATCCTGCAACAACTTATGCTCTAAACTCAACTTGTTACGTGTAACGCGTCGTGGCAAGCTACAGTACTTGAATCTTTGCAGTCACGTTTTTGCAAATTAAGTCAAAAACAAATCCACAATTGCGCTAACCTGGCTTGAAGCAATCCAAATTTGGTGTAGTAGTTAGGATTGGTGGAGTTGGACCTCCTAAACAGAGCCCCTTTATGGCTTAGTCGCTTCACGTAATGCTCCAGGATGGTCAAAAACTTGTTTTTCAGTCCCTTAGAACAAAGACAGACAGCTTTTAGTCAGTATCTAAACGCCAAACGATCCCTGCGAAACTTACCACCAACTCCTCCGAAAGAGAGACAACCACTTTTTCTATGCGCCGTTCAAATGTGTAGGGAACGATATCGGGGCTGTCCTCACTGCGGAGCTCAATGTGGGATATTAACTGCGCATAAAGAAGACATGTGACACATCTGCAATCACCAGACAATTCGCGGTCGTACCAAATTCTGAAGCATGAGACGAACGTTATTTAAGTCGGTCCCCGGGGTAGCAGAGAGGGCGAGAACGCGGAAGGCAGTTCCAGCTTTTTGCAGTTCCCTGACCACCTAAAGCGCAGATTGAAAGTAGGTTGAAATCCAAAATAGAAACCGTACGCGAGTGACAAAGTCCTGCCTGACAGTAAGCGTAGTCGCCTTGAGCTCTGTGAGCCTCATCCACAACCAACAACTTCACGTGACGTGCTGGGAACAGGCCACGGCTTAAGTCGTTAGACGTTATCTAGAAGAGTGCACTAGATTATTCAACTGCAAGAGCGTAAACTTTTATTTCACACGAGCCGTATTACCTGAGGCGTCATGAACAACACTCTCTTTTGTTGCCAAGCTTTTTCCCTAAGAGCTATTGGTACGCTCCCGTTTAGCTCTACCGTCTCGACTTGGGGAATGCCCATGATTTTGAAGCAGGCCTCAATCTACAGGAAAGAAAAGAAGTGTCAGGTGGTATCACAGCCTCCCCATCCCTTACATTAGTTTTACCTGTTGCGCTACCAGAGGCTTTGTGGGTGCCATGAACACGATTTTTCCTTCAGGGTACCACCTGAAGAAGTTGTACATGACCACTGCAGCGATGAACGTCTTGCCTAGTCCAGTGGGTAGAGTCACCAAAGTGTTCTTGTACAAACAAGAATGCACGATCGAGAACTGTAAGAAATAGCAATAAGTGGTCGCTTGTTACACTGATAAAACGGACATTACTGTTAATTACCTGGTAACTCCTGAGAGGATAATTGACAGGGTAAATCCACGTTCTCCCAGCCTCCGGGTCGAATCCGGGAAGAACCTCTGTGGGATGCCCGGATGAAGGACCAGCACCAGCACACGACGTGGCCGCCCCATCCTCGTTGAAGCTTCGAGAAGCCTGGACAGAATTGAATTGAGCTCGGTAACGTGGGGGTAGTTTGTTTTGTCACCTGCTCTAACTTGTACTGAGTGACGCTCAGCTCCAGGGCCTTCAGTAAGTCCTCCTCGCCGTCGTCGTCGGCCTGCAGTGCCAACGACTCCGGTGAGACGACGCCTCTCGCTTTCGAAGGTCCGGGGACCGTCGGGTCAGGTCCTGGAGATTCCGCCACCGGCCTCTTCTTGGACGAGAACCCCCAAGTCTGGAGCAGCGTCGCCTGCTTGACCTTCTTGTCGGATGAGGCCGAGGACGACATCGTCACCCAAGCCCAAATTAAAAAGTCACCCGACTGCCGCTTCCCGAAAAACACTAATTGTTTTTACCTTTTTTGTGTGTTTGTTTTTCAAGGTTCCCTCTCAGTTTTTACCAGAAGACATTGGACTGTCAGGGTTGCCATGCGCCTTGGGCCAGACAAAGGTGGTGTGCGAGAAAGTTTGTTAGGAGATCAGACCCTCATAGACCTTCTATCGAGAATAGTTTGTTACATGTACTTTTCATCACACATAATTAAGTGATCCGAGGTAGAACTGATCGTGACCGATTAAGCCACGACTATAGTTCCGTCATCATCACTGATCACAGTGGCCAAAATCGCCTCATTTTGTTGGTTTCCGCGCGATTCCTCTGGCCACGCCTTTCGTGCGGGCCAGAAAGCCGCAAGGCCGACCGACGCCGACGCCAACGCCGACGCCAACGCCGACGCCGAGCTCAGCCCCGACGAGGCAAGAGAGCAAAGTGACAGAAGCGGCAGCCGCAATCTCGGTCGAGACAATCCCTCCTCACTGGAGCAACGGAGCAACAGCAGCGCCGCCTTCTTCCACCCATCCATCGGCATCGTCCAGCCAGACTCGCACCAGGCCTCTCCGCCTGCTTCTTCGAGGTCTGGTTGCGTTCTCTCCCTCCCCCCCCCCCCCTCGTGCCCGTCATCACTCAATGAGAGGCCTCCCGAAGGCACGTGCAGACGTCAAACTCCGAGTTGAGACCCGAATGTAGGTTCGGCCGAAGCCGCCCGCCCTCCCCCGTCCGGGCTCCCCCCGATCCCCGTTGGCACGGTGGCGCTCCATAGGGGAACGAGGGCGACGTCGCCGGAGGAGGAAGAGGGGATAGTGGGAAGCGAGGGCCTCTCGCTGGACCAGGTGACGCGGGCTCTGGCGAACTTCTTCGGCTTCGGAAGCGACGACGACGGTAACTCCACGGCGAACCTGAATCAGGTGAACTTTTCGGGCGACGTTTTCCCAGCCGACAACCTCACCCTGCTTTTGGACAACATGACCAACTACCACGGCGACCTCTCAGCGGAGGTGTTCTCCGCCGAGGAGCTCAAGACCTTCATCGTAGGCCTCGTGTCCATCGCCGCGCAGGTGAGCGAAGCACAATTTCCTGTCCCCGAGGCACGAAGTAACTCTTGTAGTAGGCCTATGGGCTTCCTTGCCCGTGTGAATTAGCAATGTACCTCCACACTGTTAGTCCTCTGACTTAAGTGTACGTCTTTGCTGAATTTTCAAAACATTCTACTTTACAGGCGGGCATCGTTATTGGCGGCGTGGTCCCCTACATCCCTCAGTTCTTTGCCTTGCGTCGAGCGGGCTCCACCAAGGGGTTCTCCCTCTACGTCTGCTTGGCCTTGCTGGTCGCAAACACACTTAGGATATTGTTCTGGTAAGAAGGACTAGGGACTCCTTTCTTTATTCGTGTGAGTATAAGTCAAGAAATGACTGCACCAAGAACACGCAAAGCGATAAGCAGATAAGAGCAACGTTATCGCAGAAACGGTCTTTATTTCCTGCGTCACCGATGACTTAAGGCTGCTAAAAAGGGGAGTAAGAAAGTTGATTGTCTAACAAAGCAGTTGTCAGGATGTCCCACGTGATGCGGTATAAGAGTAGAAGCGTTGAAAGGTGCCCTTTCCATCTACCATGAATTACACATGAGTCTGGAAAGTCATGGTCGAAATAGCAGCTCCCACACGATGTATTATTCCTTAGGTGGAAATCGATACAGAAAGGTCAAGGAATTTTCTGCAGCTACCGCGCCTGTTTGATGCTTTAGTCAGAACAGTCACATGCATCGAGAAGATCCTGTTTAGTTCCAGAAGTCATCATTTATTGAGGCTCGAAATTTTTGGGTGTTGATTTAGCAAGCACAGGGCAGCGAAATGGCTCATTTTACATTTATAAGCTCATTGGACACCTATCAGCTCCTTTGGCCCCAAACTAGCCCACTTTGCTTAGTCTCAGAATAACAGGGAAGGGCCTGTGAGATCAAAGCTTAGGCACGGCAAGACAAAGGGAAGATAGCCGCGAAAGTTGGTCACACTCATGATATAGCACAGTTGGGCTGACTTACATAACTTGGCACAACTCTCTCTGGAAGATCCCAAGCTCACCAGACACTCAGACTACCTGCACCTGACCAATGCTCCTCAAGAGTCCAATCTGCAAGCACCCATTGGGAATGCCTGTTCACTTGCACGTTCCAGGTTGTGCTGTGCCACTGGAAGCCAAGCAACTTGCCCACAGGCAAAGGCAGCGTTGTGGCAGGCCTGCGCTCGCTCGTCCTGCACTCATTTGTCAGAAATATGCAATTTTGGCGTCTATGACAGTTTTTGACAGTTTTGCTGGCTGCCCAGGGACAGCTAAGTATATGCCCAATGAACCAACTTGATTTCCAATGAATCATGTTTCTACTGTTAAGGTGATAGATGCCACAAAGTGCTATGTAACCCGGTTTGCTGCTTAATATGGTCTGGAAGGACAAGTAATGAATATTTTCCCATAAATGAATAATTCACCCTACGATGTCCTTGACTGCAGCCCCCACTATGGCCGTTGACCCATGAGGTTTGTTGTTGGCGGTCCTGGCCGTGAGCCCCAATGTTGAAATCAAGGGGATTTAAAACTGAGAAACCACATCCCCTTGGCCAGGGCTCTGTCATGTCTTCCAATAGCTCCTACGTCCTATTGACTGTGTGGCCCGGTTCATTGTCCTGCTGGAGGATGACTGGTTCATTTGCATATTCCTTCTTGATCCGCGGCAGCAGATATCAATCGATGTAGACCTTCTCGTTGTCCCGGCTTAAAGTCGGGCAGACCACAACTCCCAGAACCATCAATGAGGCCGGATGTTAAGTCTGGAAAGTAAATTTCCCATATTCGTAGTAGCAACCCATCCCCTATTGTTCCGCAAAAAGTTACATTGCAAAATACATGTATTACTTTAAGTTTATCCAAGCCAAATGTGTGCCATGGACTACATGCCCTGGTGGCTGATGACCTTGCTTAGCAGTTTTGGTCAAGGGGAAGGTTCCCTGGCAAAGGAGCAGAAGACGTTGGCAAAGAGCTTGACTCAGCGGTCACAATAATTCATTTTCATCGTACCCTGACCTAACCTAACCAGACCTTACAAGATTAGTTTAAGTGCCACCAAGATCAAAATGAATATTTTACTCGTTGTGTAAGTTTGTTTGCCAACGTCTTTCTTCGGCCTGCTCCGTCCACTTCCTCTTGTCAGGTAACTTTCTTTGACCTCTGCACTTCCTTCCATTTCTCAAACTATCATCACGTTATGAGAACAAGTATTTTAGCGTTGACAATCTCCTGACCATGAACTGAAATGTGCGTTAGCACGTTCATGGGAGTACAGAAACATGCATTACGTCTCTCCCGTATCTATCTATTATTAACTATCATACAGCATGTATACCTTGTTCCTATTTGCTCAGGTTCGGCAATCGGTTTGAATATCCGCTACTCATCCAGAGCATTCTGATGAACCTCGCCATGTTCGCCCTCATCCACTTGTGCGTGAGCATCAACAACAAGGAGAACCTAGTCAAAGGCCAGGACCACATGTTCACAGGTCAGTAGCTCAACTAATGGACTGTCATTTAACTCACTACGTTCTACTACGTGCATTCGTTCTTCTCTCCATCTCCATCTCGTTGCCCCCGGCCATTGCAGCCGAGCCGCCGCCCAGACAGCCGCATTCCTTCACGGGTAAAGAAAGCCCCCCTCCCTTGAAACATGTTGATAGGCTCATCTTGTGTAGCTTTGATGCCTGCCTCTTATGACTCTTGCATGCCTCATCTACGTGTACACTCCACGACAATTATGCGCTCAGCCAGGCCCCCGTGCCTCACGGTATTGATTTTTTACTCGTACCTGTTAATGTCACCTTTGTTGTCGACTTCCCTCTCTGAAAAGGATTGATGGAGCTTTCGCGTTTCCATCCGTTTTTCAGAGCTGTCGCCCGAGACAAGTCTACAGTAGGAATTTTCTCTCCTTTTCCAAATTTGTTACTGTATTCTGCGACGCTTTCCCATAGTAAGGCTGACTTTCATGTATGACATTATGTGTGTAAATAAGGTTTTGTGGATCACTTGGACTCTTTCCCCGTTAGCTGACACCGTCTACTTGTAGTCTGTGCGGTGTGGTTTAGATTTTTTTCAACTTGCACATGCATAGAAATTAAGAATGCAATGAGAGGACGCCTCCTCTCAACCCAGTACTACATGTTCATGTTCCCTTTTATCTCGCAGATTTTGAGATGCGCCACTTCTGGCAGTGGACCGACTTTCAGTCCTACGTCGAGTGCATCGTGAGTCTGGCAGTGGTTGGCGGAGTCCTCATGTTCTTCCTGTTAGACTTTCAGCCATTCGTGCAGACCGTGGGATTCGCCGCTGTTTTCACAGAGGCCATGCTGGGGGTTCCGCAGTTCTACAGAAATCTCAAGAACAAGTCAACTTATGGCATGAGGTTAGTCACAGCCCATTAACAGCTGCACCAAGTAATGTCATTTTCCTGGCCATTAGAATGATCGCTGCACCTGATGTCACTCTTTCACGTAGGAAGAGCATCCCTACTGTGATGTTTCATGTCCCCAGATACATTAATTTTTATTTGTCCGCACCCCTCTAAGCCTCTTATTTTTCTTTTGTGTCTTCTTTTGGGGTGGAAACAACTTTAGGGTACAACGGCCAATATGAGATTAAGCGTTTCAGTTCTTTTAGCTGCGTCTGAAATTTCTTCACTCTCTTCGCCTGGGCTTTTCTCCACTCATTTTTCATTTATGTTGTACCTTTTGGCTTCATTCCTCCTCCTGAGAGAAAAAGGGTTAGGGCGTACTGTTTCTCCCTCTCTTTCTCTCTACTTGTGTGTGTTTGTGCGTGTGCGTGCGTCCGTGTGTGTGTGTGAATGTGTGTAAGGGAGAGTCGTGATAAATGGAAGTGCTGTGTCTTTTGAGAGAAAGTTTATTTATGGCGAAACAGAAGAGAGGTTGCACCTGATGGAAAGGCAGGGTTTTGGAGAGTGGTAGGGCTTGCCCGATGCCTGGAGCCGCTAATGGGTATGAGGACTTGAGCCGGTATGCAGTGAGAACTTCATTGGGCAAGTAGCGTCATGTGCAACAAGTGCGCAGCGCTGCTCGGAGCCAGTGTTAGCTACTGTAGCAAATGCAGTGAAATATAACTTAACAGGAAGTGGCAAGCAGCTTTCCACCACATATTGAAATCCTACTGTCGTCTGCCTTAAAAGCATTCATTCACAAGGGTTTCTTTCCATTTCTTTCATTGTTGGGCTCTGTTTTGGAGCCACCACCAGAAACAGAGAAAGGATCCATTAGTGAATGAAAGGCTCGTTAATTCTTCAAATACAAGCATCCGTTCCTTCTTGTCCAATGCAGTCAGTTCTCTGTGTCTCCAATCGTATCATCGCGTAACACTCAAACAATGCTTCTGTTTGTACTTTTAGCGTGCAAATGGTGCTCATGTGGACGTGCGGAGACGTCTTCAAGACGACCTACTTTTACGTGAGGCAGACGCCTTTGCAATTTATTATCTGCGGAACTCTGCAGGTGTGTGTGCTGCTCTTGTATTGCTTGTATCCATGAAAGCTTTTCTTTTCTCATGTGTCCTACGTTTTGCAGGTTATGATCGACCTGTCCATCCTACTGCAAGTTTGGGGCTACCGCAAGAACACACAGAGGAGGAGGAAGGCGGAGATGCAGTTAGCTACCTGAAAATGAGCAAGGAGTTGTGATTTTCCGTTTGCCAAGATTCCATTTTCCCACTTAGGTGTTTAGCATTGCTTCCTGCTCTGCATAGTCATAGTTTGGACATGCACGCAACTCAACGCAGGTAGAGAGTTATGACAATTGACGCACGCCATGCCTCTTACAAGACAGATCGCTGATGTGGTACTGGCGAAGCTTCTAGTCGTTATGACCGAATTATTCTTGGGTCATTTGCTAAGCGCAGAAACCGCTTCTTAGAGTCGACAGGGGTATTTGTTGTACTTGAGGTTCTGAAAACTGCCGTAGGTCGGAAGAGCGTATTTGTGTGCTTCTGACAGCCTTTTCGAGGTCTGAGCTAAGGTTCAAAGGCCCCAGGAAAGAGTAGAAATATTTTGAAAATCGATCAACCCAGTTACGTTTTGGGGCCAAGTCGTAGCCCATTTCAAGTGCAGGATTGTTTGCATCAAGCCACATTGGCTTTTACTGGTTATTCCGTAAGAGATAGTGCTGTGTCCGTACATGCGGTACGAACATACGTTACAGTGCATCATTGCACTATCTACCCAAGTTCTTTCTCTTCTCAGCTTATTTATGCATTTGTCATGTCCTCTGCATAGTGAAGGATATGTGTAACGGATTCATTGAAATATTGATCAAGGTGCACTCACTGGGCAGAAAAACCCAATGACAGCCATCAAGTTGCATAGCAGCACTGTAGAGACGTTGAAAAATATTGTATCACGTACACATATGTATACAATAATGAAAATGTTCTTTATAGTGGCAGCTGGGACAGCGTAGGGCGAAGGTGGTCGTATTAAGGAACATGTTGGATCTTGGCACAGTATTGTACACACACTCATGCATATAGCATCATTAAAATGCATGTATATTTTTCAGATTCATCGTTGATTTGTATAGCATTCTTTTCCACCAACCACTCGAAGTCGTTTTATCTACTCGTATATCACGTGTAACAACTTTAGTACGTTGTGTTTGCGTTGCATACAGTTTGTCAGACCGAAAATAAATCGAGTCACTCCAAATAGGCCGTTTGCGCTTCCCCTCACAGGGAAAAGTTCTAGTTGTCGGCAAGGAAATTCCACATGCTCGTCAGAACCGGTCCTTGAGTTTAGTTTGCATGGACTCCCCTACTCAGATGCGTCAGGAGTCCCATTGGACGTGCTGTGATGTGCTGTACTCACACGAGTGCACGGACACATGGACGAGCACCATAAAGTAGCCTAGAACGCATTGAGAATAAGGATAACGAGCAGCAGGACTATGCTTTTTGCACACGAGAGAGGCGAACGTAGCGCCCATTTGCAGCAGATGTAATATCCCGATGGGCAGAGGTGCAGAAGACGTTGGCTGACGATTTTACCTATCGGGTTGAGGTGAAATATAACGTGAGCTAACCTAACTAAGCCTTAAGCTGGGCTTTCCCCAAAGGTACGTATTCGTGCTGCCAACGTCAACCGAGAGATCTTGGGAGATCTTGGGAAAACAAATGACTGCTTACAGGAGAACTACTTTTTATTTTTTATCCTCCATTCAAGTCTTGAAATGCTGCTGTGCAATATTTCTAGATTTATTTGCCGCCATATCAGACGTCTCAAAGGAAATTTAGAGGCAGCACGTTGACATTGAGTTTTAGCCAAATCAAAAGAAGAAAATTTGAATTTGGTGGAAAAGAAGACATCGACTTCCTGGCTCTTCTGCTTTTGCGGACGAGGCAAACAATTGATAATAAGGGCAGAGATTGGCGAGCATCTCTTTGGCCCAGAATAACGTGCACAGTGGAACCCTTAGCAAGCTCTGAAAGCGATTTCTGGCGAATGACGCGCGCACGCGCGCAAGCCAGACCTCAGTTCCACCACCTGTGACCGCCTGGAAGATCCCTTGGTCGCTCTCCTCCCTCCCCTCCCCTCACCTGCCATGTTTCATGTTGCGTCAGCTGATGTGGACAGTGTGCTGGAGCGGATGTGAGAACAGGAGCTCCGGCCTCGTTCCTGCGGCTTCGACTATCACAGCGACGAGGACGACGGTGCTGAGGACGACGCTTCGACACTCACGAGGATGAGGTGAGCAGACCGTGTTTCTCAGTGACGGCAGCAAAAATACACTTTTTGACGTCGGCTTTAGCCTCTCTTCTTCAAGTTTAAGATTTCAAGGTTTTGATTAACCATGCGTGCACTTTTGCTCGTATCGTGCGTACGTTTTGAAGCAGGCAGCAGTCGGCTATTCAAATTACCTCTCGACCCCATGGCATTCATGTGGTCCGGCGAAATGTGAGTACAGATCACTCCGTATAAGCGGGAAAGCTCTGGAGAAGGCTCTTATCCCGAGTTCTTGTGGAAGCGAAAACGGGATTCTTGTGAGTTTTTAGGGTAAAAAAACAGGTTTTATTGAATCCACCATAGCTTTAAAGACAAACTAACAAGACTTTGCAACAATGAAAGAGTCAATCTTACACTGTTTCTTTTGCCCTACCAGTCTCTGAGAACGCATGGTTCTCTATTTGAGCAAGGCCAGCAGCTTTCATGTCAGGAGGTTCGCAAACAAATAGGAGCAGTTGATCACTCTGCTTTGCTCCTGGGACCTCTGAGGTACACATCAGGTTCACTTTTTGTGTCAAATTAAAGCATTGCGTATCTTGTCCCACTGCACATGGTACCCTCATGTGAAATAGGGAACAATATTTTGCTTTGAACACATTTTGACAGGTACTCCCGACACTTCTCCCGCTTAATTGGAGGGTGTAATCAAGTGTCCCTCACGGTTTACTTCAATGACCAAATGTTCTGAGCAATATCTCCCTTGTGAATGGCCGCTTATGCGGAGCGCACTGTATTGTCAATGCAACGGGAATGATACACGCGGCGTACTTTTCATACAGGTCCTCCTAATTCGTTCAGATCAATGTCAATGTGTTTGTCCAGCCTGATTGATTGCACTTGGTGCATGTGTACAGTCGACCCCTGCTGTTAGAAACACCCTAAGATGCGGCCAATGGCTTCTCGTTGGTGAGGACTGCATAAGGTCGATATGCTGGACACGCATTAGTTTTGCTCCAACAAAAACATCTTTTATCACTGTCTGTGAAGCTTGACCCGGTAGAAGGGACTTTTCCTCGTTGAACCACGTGCCTGGACGAAATAGAAGAGGTTGGGCTTCTAATTACGGGGGAATTTTCAAAAGAGAATTGCTGTTTGCCTTGGGTAAAGTTGCGATTGCTTCAAACAATGAGGGCTCTCACAACAGGTGTTGGATGTACTGTAGTTATCAGGTCTGCGTAGATTTGCTTCCTCTGCTAGCCCTAACCCTTCAGCCGTTAAAGTAGCCTCCTTCTTGTACTGCACAAAACATTCCTGTCCCTTAGACTAAGGCCTCAGTTACACTTACGTTTTCCTCTACCGACGACGATGCATATTACCTATGGTTAGAGATAGTTTTACCTGAATTCACAAAACCTCCGAGGTAGATCAGTAATGGTGAAAAAGTATATGGCGCCTCTAATTTCATCATAGATCTGCCTCGGGGTAGCTTCAAACATCAAAACAAAGCTAGCAAGTCCTCTATCATGGACTTTTTGCTAAGTTTTCTTACTGGAACACTGGACTAGAGTGTGACAGGGGAACAGAAAACGGATAGGTAAAAGTACCTCTACATCTAGGTATCAACAGAAGAAAAAACGCTGGTGTGACTGCAGCCTAAGAGAGAATATAAATTCACATATCAGCCATGCTGTGCTAGTGACACTGGGTGTCATGAGGAGTGAAGAGCCTGTTGTTTTTATCAGTCATTTTTTGTATGTCTGGCTAGGCTAGGCTACAATGAACGTAAGTTACGCTAAGATATAGCAATGAATGCTTACGTGTATGATTTGAGTTGTTTCAACGCGAAACATAGTTTGGTGACGAATCAGACGTCCTAAAATAACTTATATATTGCGAAATGAAAGCTTTGAGGCCACCAAGGAGTAAACCTGAAGGAACTTGAGCTGTTTAAGGGTTTACAGACTCAGCAGATAAAAGGAATTAAAGTTGCAACTTCACACAAACCTTGAAATGTTTAGTTGGCCTCTGTTCTTTCTCTGCTCGATATGGTGCCACCACCTCGGAGACAAAGTAAAAGTCCTTTCACTCTGTGTACTCTCTCGTGCTGCGTCTCCCCCGGGGGAAGCTGGGAAAGCAGGTAATGTACAAATGTGTGTGCACTACTGAATAGATGAAAGGTGAGACAAGTAAAAGAGAAGCTTCGGGGACTGATATATGGCTAAAAGATTCGCTGGTTGCTATTTAGAAACTTGAGGAAGTAGAGTCGAGAAGATTTTACCATCACGAGACGTACACAAACAAACAGCTCCGCTAAGGCTAACTTCTCCCTTCCCAAGGTCGCCCCCAGGGTTGAACCAGATGACGTGATGGTAACACCAGTCACGATGTATCGAGCTGTTGGTCGTGCCAATGGACTGGCCATCCTGGCGATATTCCTGGGCCTCGTCCTCACATTCTACAACGTGCGGGAACTCCGGAAGATGCATGATCACTTCGTGGCAACCTTGCCGCACGGTAAGATCACTCGTACGTACTCACTCTATGTGCTGCATGCGTTAACCAGGGGATTTCCAATCTCCCAGTCTCTGGTTTTGAAAAGCCGTTTCGTCGCACTGGCTGTGATGACGCACCGAGGCTCCTTATCAACAGCTCGCCTTACACCCATTGCGACGAAATGTCTTATTGTTCCCCTGAATACCATTTCTGGCTTCCCCCTCTGGCCCGTTGGTGGTCTCAGGCCCGTTGGTGGTCTCATTGCCCTTGGGGGGTTCTTCACCTGAACTCTTCGTAATTAAATTCTCGAAGTGTAATCGATCCTTCATCTAGCAATGCGCGCGTGTGTAGCAAATTACCTGCCTCAACGTGACATATTGAGATGGACAACGTGTCTTGGACAGGGAGCCTCTGAGTCCTCTCGGTTCTTGCGGACACCACGTAGTAATGAGACGCATCACATAGCTCAATCAGGCTTTCTTAGTCTATTCATAGCTGCTGTCCAGGGGTTGTTGATGACCAATCACGGAAGTTATTTTCTTCAGGCGCAGCTGGTATTGCTCGCGAGAATGACGAGGTCTTCTCCTCACGTCCAAAGTACGCAGTGTACGGCAAGAATGTGGACTCCGGCTACCTGAAGCACGTCTACTCCGTCCTCGACAGGGTGGGATTCGTCAGAACGAACTATAACTCCTCGAACGACTGGACCTTGCTGTGGGCACACGATTATCCATTCACAAAACTGAGGTGAGCACTTCTCTCGGATGCCCCTCTTGTACTACAAATGTTTTGCTTCCTATGACGTCTTTCCAACGCAGTAAGACCCCATTCAGTGCACCATACGGACATGCGCAATAATGAGTGGTAGCATGCAGGTACTTACCATGCGCGTCGCTGTCCGGGTACACATTCTATTCAAAGAGCCTCCTTAACTTTCCTAAAATTGGTGAGCTTTCTCCATGCATGCACGTAAATGCTGCCACCCACCCTTTTCATCATCCAAATTACCCTAATTTGAGTGCTGGAGAAGAGCAGAGGAGAGCATCTACGAGGACCACTTGAGAGATACTTACTCTCTTTCATACAGCTGCAGTCATTTTTAGAGCTTTCTTTGAATTATTTATCGTAGGCCAATGCTGCTTAAGATGAAACGCACTCAGAGGGTTAACAAGTTGCCTGGTTCGGGTTTTGTGACCAACAAGGTCAACCTGGCCACGTCTGGCATCGACCATAGGATCCCGAAGGCATTTAAAGTCCCAAATGACGTAAGTAGGACTCAGAATCGTGCTGTACACTAATCTAACAGTTAGGTACCCATACACATGCTCATCGTGTGCTGCACATTTCCGCAGCCTTCTTTTTTGTGTCATCGTACTGATAGTAAATATGTACACACTGTGTAGACGTATAGAGGAAGATGTCTTACTGTGAGTTTCTTTTCAGACCGCAGCATTCAAGGCTTATGCTGCAGAGAACCCAGAAAAACTGTTCGTGCAAAAGAACAAGAACCACCGCGGCATTAAGATCGAGAAGGTAGACAAAATTAATCTCGAGGGCACTCCGGGTGGTTCTTTCATCCAAGAGTTCGTAGCTAACCCGATGCTCATTGACGGGTACAAGTTCGACGTGGGCGTCTACACAATGATCACTTCTGTGGACCCACTCAGAATTTACGTCTATGAGGGCGATGCACTGCTAAGGTACCGTTTAATAAGTTATTATTGCGTGATTTCTTGACGCCTGTCTTAAGTCAGCTTGCTTTACTAAAGTTAGTGCACGTACACGCACTGGACGGAGAAGTATGTCTAAGTGTTCCCTTGCTATTCTTGAACCCTTGCAATCCAGCTGCTATAAAAGCCGTAATTATTTTGTATGCAGCACAATATGTTGAACTTACCCATATGCTCAAAATGGCAGTTGATGACATTGTAGGTCATTACATTCATTTAAGGTCTTTTCCCTTCTAGATTTTGTCCAGAGAAGTACGAGCCGTTTGATGCATCGAATCGGGACAAGTACGTGGTGCACGACGATTACCGGCCTACCTGGGAGGTGCCTACCCTGGCCAAGACATACTCAGACATGGGATATACATTCAGGGAGAAAGCAAACAGAGATGTTTTTGGATTATTTCACTCTATCTCCATGTAATTGTGCGCAGGACATGAACGAGCATACGCCTACGTGTAGGATTGCTCATGTCACCGGTCATGACTAGCAACGAATGTTATTCCTTTGTACCTATTGCGTACCACATTCAGTGACATCTCTGTCTGCTTTGGCCCCAAAGAGAGACATTGAACGCCTACATACGATCTCTGGGTCATGACCCCGACAAGGAGGTGTGGGAGCCCATGTATGACGTCATCAGGAACGTGTACGTGACAAAGGAACCAAAATTCATCGACGCCCTGAAGAAGTTTCCTCACAAGTAAGCATTCTTGAACACGGGACTGCTGCTGAGTTGCCTACGCTTCCGGGACTACATATGTATGTGTGCTACAGCAGTTCACTGCCCTCCCGGGCATGAACCTACTACTTTGACTACGTGAATCTCCCCAAGGCCTTTCTGCGAGGCTGAAGCAAGATTCAGATGAGCCGAAACTTCATCATGTAGTGAGAGCCACACAGTGAAGTCATTTCATACAAATTAAAAGTAAACCACTGTATTATAGCCATTCACAGTAGACGAATAACGTGTACCCATAATTGAATTGAAACTGGTCAAAGGGTCTGGACGGGAGTGGAGGGAGAACACACTGGCAGCTTTCTTATATCATATATACACATATGTGCGTAAACAGGCATTAACTTGTTTTGTGCACTTCAGGCGCGGCTTCTTCGAGCTCGTCCGCTTCGACTTCGTGCTGGATGCAAACCTCAACCTGTACTTGATGGAAGCCAACATGAGCCCAAACTTGAGCACCAAACACTTTACCATGAATAGGAGACTTTACGAACAAGTGAGTAAAGAATCTTCGTTTGTACTGCAATTGCAGACCTGACTTACCCGATCGTTGCTTCCTGCTGTTGGCTCTAACTGGATCAAGCCTTTGATTGTTTACCCAGCTTTCAGTGGGCACCACCTTGAGTGAGGTGTAACTTCCCTTTTCAGAGCAGCTTACGGTAAGAGGAAAAAGTGGGCTGCTCAGAGAACTGACCTTAAGATCCCCTCTCTACGGAGTTGGGACCTTTACAGGTCAAGTTTTTCTGCATTAGTTGCACTACCTGTTCTTCGACCCCACCCATCGTTGATGGTAGAAGGCAGGGATTTGATCCTCCACATGCGAGTGTCTTTGGGGAACGCGCTACCGTCGCGCCAAGTTTGGTCCCAATCAACCTTGCGGTCTCAGAGGAGATGCGTCTCATATGCATGCAGTGTATAGATAGGGATACCTTTGGGCTTTACAAGGGCGCAACTCCGAAAGTCACCCAAACCTGACTACGAATCTGGCGTTAGTTTTATTTCAAATTTTATTTCAAATTAGTTCATAGTGGTGTGAGTCAAGGGGAAAATGCATCTTAGATGTAAGTAATCATTATTGCGTCTCCTTTTCCAAGGTACTGTACTCCCTGTTGAGGCTAGCGGGAGTGGCCAGGGGTGGGATCGTTTCATCATCACTGGATCCAACGTCAGACGATGAGCTGGAGATGCAGGTAAGATAACAGTGAGAGTGTAACTAATCTCCTACTTTTTTGAAAAGTGAAGTACATACTTATTGCCATCTCCAGGTCTCCGACAAAGATCTGCACGTATTCTCTGACGAATGTCTCTCTCACAAGTGCTCGGGCGCAGAGGCTTGCGACACCAGCGCCTGTCAGCTCTGCCGTCATTGTCTGGGCTCCGAGGAGAGAGAGTACTTAAAGTTAGCATTTCTCGAGGATTCCAACAAGCACCAAGCTCGACGCATATTCCCCAAGCCAATATCCAGAGAGCGGGCGCTTCTTTGGAAGGAGCACAACTACCCTGAGTCAATGTCCGTGGCAAACAGAAAGATGGATCAATGGTACCGTGGAAAGTGCCTAGCAAATATGAACTGGTGCAATTAGCACAGCTAATGCACAAAAGTGATTCACAGTATATACACAGTGGAGCTGCACAGTACGGTAGCACTGGAGCTGCACTGTACAGTACGGGTAGCATTGCAGAACAATGTCAAACTGCGAGGGCGCACGTATTGATTGCATATATGTGCTCGTTTGTGTATAGTGAGGGGTTTGCAAATCGCTGCCAGGCTTTGACGGCCTGGACTTGCCCAATGTCTAATATCCCGGGCTCACCACCATGCCCAGGGGACTAGAACAAGTTTTATGTTCTTCGTGGCGAAGATAAAGTTACGCCTGAATGATGGAGGCTAAGAGAGAGCACGACATCGACCCTTGCTCCGAGGTGCATGTTGCCAAGTTCTGGAAGCTCACACAAGACGGAAAAAGTCCTGCTAGACAGTAGCGTGGCGGGCACATTAAAATGAGGACAGAGGAGATTTTGAAGCCCCCTGAGATCGAGGCTGACCCAACCACCATCATGCATCAGTTTGCCAAGCATCACACTGCCCCCAACTATAGTCTGAGATTACAAAGTCCGCCAGGATCAAGAATGAGACCAAACTTTCGAACTGGTTGGAACACAACACGATACCTGTCTGCATCTTCTTTGACAAAACAGTGGGGATTCTTAACCAAGCCAGGTGTGAGGGGAACCTGGTAGGATTCTTTGGCCGTGGTCGATGTCTCCAGACCTATCGCCATGAGACTATACCGTCTTGAGTCACCAGTAAGAGGAAGCCTGCAGAGGAACGAAGAAGCTCCTCAATGTAAGCATTTTACTTCTCCGTCTTGCTATCTGTTTTGAATGAATGATTTTCAACAGCAATGAGCTGCATTAGTATACAAAGCGCGTTTTTATGTCTTCTCCATCAATACTCATGAATCTTAAATGATAGACGACAGCGTCACATATCAGCATAATCCAAAAATAAATTGTACTGTCTCTCTGGTGATAAAGCTTTGTCTTGAAGAAGTGGCCGTCTACTCCTTTGTTCTTCCAGCCAGCAAACACGAAAGTTTTAATCGTTGCCTGAGATATTTTGGTTCTCGTACTTACATAGCGTCGACCCCAGTGGTAACTACGGCGCGCAACTCTTAGAAGAGACGTTAAATAACACCACACGCATTCATATACACGGACGTGAAATAGAGAGCTCGTGTCTTGTGTGTGTGTGTGTGCGTTCATGCGTGCTTGTGTAAAACTTTCAGGTGGTCCTCCCCTCCTCTGACGAGTAGCGAGTAACAAGAAACTACGGAGAAATTCTGCTGTACTTTTGTCTCCGAGCTCTGAAGTTCCTTCGTATGGCTAGAAGAGTCTTTACAGCACGCAGGCACGTACGATAATCTCGTGTATTTGGTATGCATGATTGAAGAGACGTTGTCGCTGAAAGTTTGTTCAGCAGTTGGAATTCGTTCAAGTGGCCCGAAGTAGCTTAGCTCTAGGCCAACTTTTGCTCTCTTAAGTCTGAAAAATTCTGCTTAAAAATTCCTTCGGGGAGAAAATTCTCGATTGTGGTTCTTCTCGTATCTCTCGCATGATTGCTCAAACTTTCTTTAGCCAGGCAACTCGCATTCCTGTTGGCATTACCAACGTATGGGGTAGAAGAAGGCAGAAGTAATTTAGCAATGGCTATAAATATGACAAGCCCTCTTTTAAGACGACTTTTAAATAGTGTCCTGACACATTTTGACTTACGACTAGCACAGTTCATTTCCTGTGCATTGTCCAGGAGAGAAAACTAATAATTATGACGTTTTGTAAATGATTTTCCCCTACTCTGATCAAAAAGTGTCCGATGTAATTACTATTAGGCCACGATTTACAGCAATCGCAAATTGTTCGTGTCATAATTCTTCCCCCAATCATTTGATCTACAGCGGTGGAGAGGTGCAAATTACAAAAGCTTTGCTTCATCATGCACTTCTTTGTGTTGGATTCGGTGCCATTTCATTGCGCCAGCCGATTGCAACCACAGCTACAGAGCTTTCAAATGAGCTCTTTAATTGGCCTCAAGAAAATAGAAGATGGAGGCTCGAAGGCAAAGGATTGTGGATCCAGCTTTTACCCAGGTGCCCACGAACGACATTGCCAATGTTGTTCAGGTGCTTTCTGACGACTGTACACTGACAACTACTGCTGCCAGCAGGACTCACCCCCTAGCTCACAAGGTCAGAATGACTCTGGAGTTCTTCTACGTAGAAACACTCTGCAGAGTTCTAGTCAGCGGAGTTCTAGCTCTTTAGATCCCTCATGCTAACCCATTAGATTACAGTGCCTGGCGAAGTGGAGAGGAAGGCCCTTCGCCAGGACATTTCCAGCCTGAAGGCCTCCACTTGCCATGTGTGGGATGCTACGCCTGCCGAGTTCTTTATCAAGGTGAACCAGAGCTTCAGGGACAGGCTGGAGGCCATGGTCGACTCCAAGGGCGGTTGTATGGGATGGTGAGCTCCCTTTAAGCTTTGTTAAGCTATTCACCAGATCAATGAAACGCGCACGCCACGTTTACAAACTTGCTCTCGGTGGCTTTCCAATTATGCTACGTGTGAAATGGGCTGTAGCATGTACTGCAGTACCTAGTGAAACTCCTCGCGACAAAGATATTCCGTATACAGCTAAGGCACCGTCGTAGCCGTCTGTAAATTAGGAGGGTTTTTTGCTTAGATATATGTCGCGATTCATCTTCCAACACGCCGCTCCTTAAAATGGATGAGGGAACTCTGGGGGAAATTCACATGCTTGCCTAATGAGACGGATATTCCAGCAATTTAATCACAAGTGGGTGCAAGAACATAAGGCGTGCGCGTGTGCCTGCAAGTGCCACAGTACGTCTGGTACACCTCTAAAGTCTTGAGACTTTCTGTACCTGCTTATGTGTAATTGAAGTCTGTTGTTCCTTTCCTCTGTTAGAGATGGTTCTTTTTGAGCAAGTGATTCAACATTTCGTACCCTTCGTGCCCTCTGCACAGTGGATTATGATGTCTCGTATCGGATCATCATCTTCTATGACTTGCACTGAAGCAAAAATGGCATGCACATGAACTATGTTTGCATGCATTACGGAGCGAATGCAGAAGTCACTAGTAATTCCTGGATCATGGAGAGGCTGAGACAGATAGAGAAGCCGCCTTCACCAGTAATCCCATGAGAAGTTCACATTGCATCACTGGAATGGACTAAACGGTGGAGGTGAACGCGCTCCCGTCCTGCTTCCGGGAGTACCCGCGAATCGTAAAATTGCCCATCTTCACTTGCTCCGTGTCAGCAAACTGAGCTTGGAACTTCTCCCCCTCCTCAAGTCGCAGGTCTATCTTCATCCATTCTCGCTCTTCCCGGTGGTCTAAATTGATACTTATAACCCCGTTCTCCCCCCCCCCCCCCCTCTCTGATCCATTTCCGCCAAAACTCAGGTACAGTCTGCAACGTACATAAAGTCCTATCACGTAAAGTTCTATGAGCAGCATATAAGGCAAACTATACTAGACGGACTACGGCAAGTAGCACGGCATCCATGAGGAACTCAAGCGATGAGAGAAGTGAGGAAAAAAGATCCCACCACTCACAAACTTAGCCAGCCCTTTCCTGCTACGTTGGAAGTGGCAAGAAAGGCAGCCTCGATGGAAGGTGCGAGTGGATAAAGTTTTACAGATCAATAAATGCCCTGGATCTATTCTTTGTCAGACGACTTCGGGAAAAATAACAACATATTGCGTCGCTGTGAAGCAAGGTTTGATTTTCCGAGTTTGATCCAAGTCAGTTTGAAGTGTCGGACGCATTATATTGTCCGAGGGCGGGAGGGTGAGGGGGTTGTGGTGTTTGGGGTGGGAGGGGGACGGGTCCGAGGAGAAAATGAGGCCAAGGATACGACAAATGAAGAGGATCAAAACGAGGTAAATGAAGCCCAGAAGCAGCCTTCCTTCAGCAATCCGTCAGCTGTAGTGGGAGGGAGTGGCAGCGCAGCTCTGTGCAAAGCAGTGCACAAAACTGGGAAATATGGTATATCTTTGTCCCCAAATCAGAGAATATAGTACATTTTCTGATTTGGGCAAAAATGAAGTACATTTCTCAGTCTGAGAGAGCATAATGTGGCTTCTTTTTTTCGGGCTCACTGTAACTGAGACACGACATTAAGGCAGTAATCTGGTGTCGAAATTATTACTGCGAACCTTCATGAATAAGTAAGTATTCGCAGCCATCGGAATTGTGGCTGTCCTCCTGGCAGGCATGAAGGAAGTGTGCTGACTCGTTGAAGAGTGTTTTATATTTGAAGTTGGGTTACTTCCATAGCCTACACAGCCATGAGCTTCTTGTAACTTGTATTACGGAGGAAAATTTTCGGTAAACTTCTCCGCCAAAGCTTTTCTGTCATGTGTGTGCGCGATCGTGTTTGCACAACATTTTTCTGAAGATGGCCCCTCAGCCGCTTCGCAGCCATTTTCATCATTTCTGAAAATTAAAAACAAACACACTTGGTGCATTGCAATGAATTATACATCGTGCGCCTTTTTAACGGAAAATACATTCAAAAAACTGTATGTCGCTGACAACACTTCACTGCTGCAGTGCGAGTACGTTCAAAACGCACGCAGTCGCCTAATAGCTTCGTCGTCACGCTGCATTAGAGCAACTCCACGTCTCAGCACTGATGCAGCAATGGTGGCGGCGGCCGCGTACGTATGTAGAATGACAAGCGCTTTCACTGCCCTGCAACGTTTATTGGGACATACGGTACACGTTCTCGGACGTGCATAAACGTGTCACCTACTACTGATGCTGTCTCTGGCTCCAACGCTTTTCCAAGGCACTCTGGAAGATTCACTTTAGTATGCTATCTACTCATGCTCTCTCGCTCTTCCGCGCGAATGCACACATGTACTACCTGTATGCACTCCTGGCGTAGCATAAGCGAGATTATGCGTACCGCGTACTACACTACTCAGAATGAATGGATAAAGGAAGCAGGCTAGGGAGGACTCTGCTTCCTACCCATCTATGCCTGGGACACATACAGGGTGTACCATTAGACTCAAGACTCACGAAAGTCACTAAAGTTTCGGGAGAAACATGGCACGCCATGGAAAGTATGTCCTAATGTGCCGCTGAGTGGCAGAGCTCCCAAGTAGGGGGGAGGTTTTCTGCTGCGATCTTGGATTCGATGCATGGAAAAACAGCGCACTTGAGCTCATTTTCAATATACAGCGATGAAATGAACTGTCTGTCTGTCTGTCTTCCCAGCACCGCCAAATCACCGCTAGGCCGAGAGGTGCCGAAACTTGGCACAGGTCGAGCTGGAATAGCTGACATTTCTGGTGGGTTCCCCCTTTTGCACCAAAATCCCACAGCAGCCAATTGCGGGTGAAAGAGGTCCCCATTCCTGAAGAGACCTTGAGAAGCAGCCTCCTAGATAGTGGAATTGGACGAGGTCAGAAGTGACCTACGTAGGAGGTCGTTGGAGGTCACATTCGAAGTCGCAATTTTCAAAAGTCGAGTGCATGGACTGCACAAAGGGCATGACTGCATGATGGACACGGGCTCATAATTTATAGTTCAGTCCTATTGTAACCCTAGGAACAATAGGTACCTCGACTAGTGCATCATAAATCAATGTAAAATTTGCCCTAATGTAATGTTACGTTCAATTTTTGACGTAAAAGTTCAAATTAACGCGAAATGAAAGCTTGGACCATACAGTATTAAACGTCATTGATTTTACCTCCGCTAACCCTGGCCTAACTTTGTGGTTTTCCCGACGTTACTGAACTTTAGTCGTCTGTCGATGATGCGTCTTGAAGCTGATCTTTTCGTGCATACAGCAACAAAGTCAGTTTATCTGGGGACCTCCCAACGTGAGAGCTTGAAGGATACTTTCTTTATTCCACATCCTGTCAAACTGGGGAAGCAAGAGCTGTTCTACTTATGGCAAACCCCGTACAGATAGCAGGAGGAGGGAAAGACATGAAGTGAGCAGAATCTCTGTGGGTTCATGATGTGCCTGAGAGAGAATGACTCAACAAGTGGAACCATCATCTCTGTGAGAGAGAACCCTAAGATCACTATGTTGTAATACACACAAACAGTCCAAAAGTTCACTCTGGGGAGGCTCCGCACCACTCGGTACCGTTTTGCAGCCTAGTAAAGCCTCGCCAAGTCAAAGTATGTTATGCTGGAGAGCATGTCGAATGAGTAATGTTCTAGTTGATAGCAAGTTCTGGAGTGAACCTGAGGCCGAGGCAAAGACGTCACCATCATGTGAAAGAGACACTACAGGAGCACTCAGAGGAGGCCAAAGTGACGTAGAATGTGTTCTCCTAAAAGCTTAATTTATAGGTACGTACATAGTTAGGACTTCACAGAGACCAAGGAGCTTTCTGAGGGCAATCTACATATGGGGCTTGTGATGTCCACACTCTGGACTTAAGAGCACTCACAGTACATCTTCATCTAACTGTTATTAGCGTAATGCGCCTTAGATTAATTCGTAGAGCTTCACGGAAAGACTTCCCACGAATAGGTTAAGGTTGGGAACGAGTAAACAACAACCTTCTGACAAATTGTGAGCTTACTTTTATGGGTAAATCTGCATTGCATGTGTGATTCGTGTGCACTTTATATGTGTTAATGTTGTCGAAATAACTCCGACTTACGCATACCGGTAGCCTGGCCCATCCCTTTTGCACAGAATGTACGTAGATTATCAGTGAATGCACTTGGAGAGCCCAATTTGCATAAAGCTTTGTCTACATCTACGACCGAACGTCAGATGTGTGGAGTAGCCGTCACAAGAGGTAGCGAGAAGATAGAGACGCGTTTAGAGGTACCGTATGTAACAGTGGTAATAAGCTACAAGTTAATAATGTGGCACGCGCAAGTTGGCTGTTCGGTACGCACACCCTATGTACTGCACAGTGCATACCCAGCACTCCGTTACACGAAGACGTCCTTAAAGCACACATACCGGGTGCACGGATATCCTCCAGCACCATTTCTTCAGTGCAGCGAAACCGGACTATTGATCCATCTCGATACCAGTTTGCTGTACGTGTAATTGAAGACGCAATTACTCGACTTCCACGTTTCTTTCGACAATGAAGCTGGCTGTACAATGCGTAACAAGCAAGGAATCGACCAATGATGAAGTGTATGAGTGATTTCTGTATACCCGGTACTTCACGTAAAGGCGCGTAGAGTGCACAATGCACAATAGACCTCGTTTAGCTAACGTTTGAGCGCTCAGGAGGTTCGGTGCTGAAAACAAACAGAACAAATGGTCCTCAAAGGAAAGGAAACATTGTTGTTCATGGTTTGAGGCGTGTTGACGTAAACTTATGCCGGTTAGTTTGAGCATTGCTAACCACCTAACTTATGTATTAAGTGGATTGCCCATTTTCGAGGGGACCAACCCCTGCCGGAATGGCAGCAACAAAAGCCACCGGGAATATTTTCATTATGGAAATGTGCAGAGAACATTGGCAGGTAGAGAAGTTATTTTATGGGAGGCACACTCACATACGAACCGTACCCACCTAAGAGGATTCGTGCTGCACGTGCGAACATACGGTGCATTGAAAGCCTCTCTCCTCTGCACATTTGAATGGTACTCATACCATGTACGTGTTCGTCCAATGCACAAGAAATAAGCATGTACCTCTTCTTTCCTCCTACTCATGGCATCAGGGAAGGGAGCAAATCAAATTTTGCGCCCTCTTTGCCAGCAAGCAAACATCATTTTCACCGTGAGCATTTAAATTTGGATTTCTCTAGCGCATTTCACTTAAGTCATTGTACTCAGCATGAAGAGTCGACTCCGAGTAGGCAACCTTAACGGCCATCTAGGGACCAAAGAAATAGCAAGTCATTTTGCACAACTTTTACTAAATTGGCTCATTGTTCATGACAGGGAGTCTTACCCTCTCTGTAAAGTTCCCATGAGGGGGGGGGGGACGCTACGCACCCACCATACAAAGATAGATTCCAATCGGTCTCGTCGAGGTCGACATAACGCCTACCCACGCACTGCACCTTGCTTTTATCAGCCTTCAAAGTCGGACATACAGTACAACATTATAGTTGTTCCTAAGAACGCGACTGAGCGACAGAACATCCTGGATTATTACTTGATGACGGGAAACGTACTAAGCGCCAGCATTGCACGGTTCACTCGCACCGGTTATATAGGGTACGTTTGCAACCCCTTGATCTTCTGTTGAAGGTGCAGCGGTGTCGAACTTGAAGAAGGAAACTTTCTTGCATGTCGAGATCTCACACAGGAAAGGTCGATGTGACGGCAATTCTTTCACGCAAGCGTATCCCACTAAACAAAGTGATCTTTTTTAAAGAAAGCAACATGCATAAATTGCCACTCCGTGTTTGCAGCGCAGCTTGCACTCGTACGTGCACGTACGTACCTACACTCAGCCTAGAGCTATTCAGCATGGTAGCAATTCAAAATATTTGTACGCAGCGCAACAGGTGGCTTTTAATGCTGTCATAGCTTCTTCACGTAATCTGCGGCGAAACCTAATCCACCATTCGCCCAGGGGCCCCTACCCAAGTGTCTGTCTCCATAAGGCGGATTTTTCCATGAAATATCAAGAAGGAAATCGAGTTCGCAGAAGGCTGGAAAGCCCCTTTTTTTTCATTAATCCCCCCTCTCTCTTTCTTCCCCCTCCCCTTGCCTGTATGCGGTTTTCAGCCAAGGCAGATAAATATGCGTACGTAGAGGATAGCAACAGCGGTGGTTTTGAACCCAGTCTCATAAACTGTTGAATGTGCTCTCCTGCAGTCTGCGGCCTTGTTGCATGTTCCTCTGCCTCCCTCAGGTTCTCTCTCTCACCGAAAATTCTCCCGGTCGCTCCTGCTACAAGAGAGAAAAGAGGTGGCGGCGAGCGCCGGGCTGAGGAGAGGGATAATTCATTCCCGCGGGCAGCGACCCAGTGTCGGGCTGGCGTAACCGACGTAAGGTGGGCAGGACCCACATCGTAAAGAAAGATTTATTTCTTCTCTCGTGCAGGCTGCGATTACAGTTTGTGCCAAGACAGCACGATTGCGGAAAAGGGCGACCACATGTAGAGCTCCAAGGCCGCCTCCAGGTCCGTCTCATGCAAAACGTTGGCACTTTTTGCACTGCCGCTTGTGCGACATGCACTTACACGTGTGCACTCTCCTCTGGATCTGGTGACAAGATACACTGAACTGAGGGAGTGATAGCATATTAAGATTGCAGAGCAGATTTCAGAGAAGAGGCGGAGACGGTGGCTGCAGCAGTGCAGCGTCGGGCGTTAATGTGCCAGGCAGCAATGTCGGTGCTCCTCAGAGGCAGTGGTGTAACAGTATACTAGAAGTGGCACCGAGGTTGCAGTGCAAGTGTTCGAATTCATGCACTGAAAACATGTCAAGATCATGCGCAAGACTTTGCACACACGAAGCTGTCTCTCTTGCTTGCTTCTCCACCGCCAAATAAGGTTGCGCAGTAAGTTGTTTCAACGCAGACGTAGAGCGTTTCCTATCTTTACGTTGCTTAAGCGTCCTTTCCTCGGGAATGGATGGACGATTCATTCGTCTTCCTGATCTGACTTTAGGGGAGGTCAAGGCGTGGCGATGAGGCGAATGAAAACAACAGTAGCAATCCATTGAATGGAGAAACGGCGAAGAAGGAGGAAGAAAAAGCTCCATCAACGTGCAAAAAGAGTCCAAGGAGTCCGGACATTGCTTTTATTCCGGTAGGTTGGGTTCTATGGCTTCACTTTCACCCCCTTCACGAACACACAGTAAGAAGGAGTGAGTGCTATGTTCGTCATTGACATCCTCTTAACACACACAGTACATGTACTTAAGGTACATCATATGTGTGTGCGTTGTTTACTTTTAGGCTAGATCAAAAAGGGGTCGATACACGAACCTTACCGAATTTTTCTACATGGTGTCACAGCATGGAGTTGGGTACAAGTGCACTAGCTCACACAACTCAAAGAGAGGACTACAAGAACAAATGCCACTTTTTTGCTGGGTCTTTCACATCAAGTGAGCGATCACAAAGGCTTGTTGTAGCTGTAAGGTGTGTCAACCAATTTTGCTTCACAACATTCGTCCACATATGAGGGCCATTTGACGTGGGACAAAAGTTTTTTTTGAATCCCCAGCTGATGGTTGCCTTTAAGAGATGGTTTGATTAACGTAATGGAGTGAAATTGGGGCAAAAGTTTGACTCATGATGAGGGAGGACAGCCAGCCTTTCCTACAGAGCTCAGGTGTGCGCGCAGGAAAAAGGGATCATTTGAACAGCTCCAGTCAGACCCTCACATCAAAAGTGGAATTACCTTTCGCAGGTGGTGATAAATGAACCTCAGTTGTAGACAAATAGAGATATTGTTCAACAAATTGGTTAACACAGTTCCCAGCTCCAGGCGTTGGTAATGTGGAAGACCGTGTATGTCCCTCCTACAACTGCAGTCCTCATCTATATTATTACAAGGTCACCTTTGTGCTGCTCCAATCACGATACAGTATGACGAGTGGACCAAAAGTACTTCCCTCAACCAGCAGCTTATTACTATGGCTGTGAGGGATCCATATCAGCAAGCCATCTTCTATCAAACTTGAAAATCACTCTTAAAATTGGTTACCGTTTGACCCTATGTTACCTTTCATTTATTTGCTATCGTGTGAAAGATGAAAAAAGATCCTCAGTTTGAAAATACGCTTTAGCCGTCAGGCACACCACATTAAAGCGTACCTGAGTTGTTCTCACCATTTGATATGAGTCTTTTAACTTGCTGGATCATCTGTTTCCAAAAAGTGACTCGGCCAGAGCTCGCTTTGTCTATAACTAATTCTCCATTCTTTTGTTCTTTGCAATTTAAAATGTTGACTTTACAGTACTTTTCCTAAGCAGGCCAGTCAATGCATGCATAGGGCTTAAAAAGCACGAACAATGTGCATTTACTCCGGGGAAGTTACTTCACGTCCACTCTGCATAAACCTTTAAAGGCTGTGTGGGGCAGGCATTAAGGCACTTTGTTTTCATTTCCACTTGACAACAAAGTTACATTATGACTCCTAATGAGTAGGCTACGGGTACTATGACTTCAGTCCACACGACCAAGCATCAGTTCTTAGACACGTAAAGGATAGACTATTTCCTGAAGGAGCTAAATATTGAGCTTGTGGTACACAACTTTGAAAAAGCGGTGGTGCAAGACTAAAAAAGCACGGTTTCACTTCACATTCAATTAAATATGACGTTTTCGTATGACACGCAGTAACAAATTTTACATGACCTCGGGGAAGTTCGATTTCGACCTAGCCCAAGGTGCATACATGCAATACCTTCAAAAAGGCCCTCTAAATCGCGAGTGTGTCTGCCATGTCTCTTTGGTGTTGCCTCTGACAGTTTAAACTTTTTTTGCTGGCACAGCAATAGCGTTTCTTCTTTCGTTACATTGACCTTTTCCGCGTCAATCGAAACATTGTTCGTTGTCACCAAAAGGCCAGCGCAAATCAATTCGACACATAAGGTACAGTCTGCTGTGTTGTGATAATGAAATGTAATGGTGCAGAATAAAGAGGCGAACTACTGCGTTCGTACGTGCGTACAGGTTGGTTCAGAAGTTGTGTCGGCCGCCATTTCAAGTCCAGGCACTGTTATTCTGAATGATGCTGGCAGTCCGTTATGTCAACCGCTAAACCACGGTGGTTTTTGTTATCACAAATGGTGATTTGTGATTGAGAGCAGTCATGTTCCTCAGCAAGGGTGAGGAACAGGGTCCAGGCATGACTGACCACACCGATTGCATTGGCACTCCTTCCACCCTCCTGCACCACCTCTGGCACCTCAGGCACCTCAGGCACCTCTGGCACCTTACAGCGGCGCCAAGAGCAGCACACATTTCACTTGAGTGGCTGTCCTCGGTCTTTAGGAACCGTAGGCAGTGCCTCCTCCAAAGTATTAGGGGATTTTTAAGAGTACTGTTGGTATCAACAGTAGCATGCTCAGGGCATTGTTCTCCCACCGCTTTCAAAATTATCTTTTCCTGCCGGTTTAAACAAAGTAAAAATATCCCCTGTGGTGAGCTTGTTGTTCAACAATAAATTTACCCATCCAAATAATAATTCAGGGTTTTCTGTCTGTCAATACCAGTTTCCACAGCTCTGCGCCTTTGATGCTGTGTTCTAACGATGTATTCAGGTGTGTCTAGTTTGTATGTAGATGTGCACCAACTTTCATCGGGGTTCTGAGCGTGTTTTTTTGACCGCTCAACATCTATTTAAGTTTCCCACCGAAACATGTTACGACTCTGTAGAGAAGCAGCCAGACTCGAGTCCACTCGCTTAAGGGCGCCGAAGGCGGCCATTAAGTGAGCAAGTTATAAAGAACAGTACTCCCTCCGTCGGAGAATAATTGTCCTCTATTATATTGCCCAAAAAGCCCCCGTTTTGGCCGTGGATCTTACCAATCTGAAGCAATTTTAGGTAAGTAAGGTCAACAGAATATGTAGCACAGCACCTACGACCGTGGTCACTACATACGTACGTCTAAGAACAGATCTGCCAAGTTGAGCAAAATAAGCAAGGATGAATGAATGAGGATGTTTTCCTCCGTCATTTCATGAAAGTGGCACAAGGTGGAGACAATGCTAATGTCAATCTGTCAAATGACCTGCTGGGTATCATGACCTGCTTTCCAAATAAAAGGGCACAACCAAAGTGATGGAGTGCACAATGACTGTTGATGGCAACAACAGCTACAAGTTACCAGATCTGCGAAAGAGCAGAAGAAAAGAACAGTTACATTGGCAGAAAATATTGTTTGCGATAGTTCTAGTCAATGTTACAATGAAATAAATGTAGCAAATCCATCAAATGCAGACGGTGGACAGTTATTCTCGAACGGAGGGAGTATTTCTATGTGCCTCGAGCGTGAGCCGATTTTTCTTAAGGATGAATGGAAAACGCTGAGCAGGGATGCTGTACGAACACAAAAATAAAGTTGGACGTCCTTTTCATATTGCGCTGCGTCGTACGTAGGTGGGTAGGTAGATAGGTAGGAAGGTAGGTAGGTAAGTAACTGCTACGTACACGCTTTGTGCTTCTCAGAAAGGTCCAAAACAAAACTTCGCTCTTGTTTTTGCAGCGCGGAAAAGCGTGGAAAAAGAAAGCGCCACATCAAAACATCATGTCTTTTCCTTGCTTTCTTCTGCTCGCTCGATCAGACAATTACATACGTAAAAGATGTGAGCAACTGTTCCTTCCTCTTATGGCATCGCACCAGCGCTACAAAGCCAGTGTGTAGGGTCAAGGCTGTGCCTATTGTTGCCTGGTACGTGGACCAAAGCTCCTACGTACATTCACCATTTCTGATGGAGAAGTACTACTAGAGTGCAAGAACGGGAAGACAAAGGTACAGGAGTGGAGATTTAGATTACGCCCGCGTTTGAAAAGCCTGTCCGTACATTATGCGCTTGTCTACGAGTAGCTATCTTGTGTCTAAATGCACACTCCACGCCTGAATTGAAGTTTCCCTTGTACTGTATATACCTGTACAGTATGACAATCCAGCGGGATCTTGTTGCCTCCGCTGTATACAGCTAAGGGTGCATTCAGGCTATCGCAGACTTTGTGCTGCGTGCATCTCAGATATGTTTGACACACACTCCTCCTCCTGCCACATAGCCAACGTCCACTCTGGAAGGAAATATATGTCAGCTATCTCAGATATATGTCTCGCAGCCACAGAAAAGTGGACAAGGTAGTAACTGAAGAAGAACATAAACGAAATATTAAGGAGCAATTTACACCACTGCACTTGCTTACTCAGTCCCAGATTTCGCTTTCATGGCACCTAAGGTGGACCCCTGATTTCCACAGAACCCGGGCGACCGCGAGGGTCGGACTGAGCTCTGGCTGGCGGCTGCCATCTTTTGTGCTCATGGAGTGACTACACACACGCGCTATAGTCCCTGTCACTTATAAAGGCTGCAATTCCATCCTTCAGTGGTCATCTGATTGAAGAATGGAGGGAGGAAATGTTGGGCTTCGTTTGCCTTGGTTATATGTTCAAAGTGTGGACTTTGGTGATTGCACAGCGTGCATCCTACCCACTTTCTCTGGTACAGCGTGCATCCTGCTGCGGTTTGTCGGACCTACATAATCTGCTACTTGTACAAGGAGTATTCGGCGTCCTACGCTGCTACTCGTATATTACAGTAAACGAAACTAATGAAGTTTTCATCCCCACACACAGAGATTGCTTTGATCATGAGAACAGAAACGCATACCCGTCGAACCATAACGCCTTAGTGCCAGACGCTCTTGCACCACAATTGCAGGTGCGCCAGACTTGGTATGGGGGGACTGGGCTTGAGGTGTCAGACAATACTCAAAATTGTGCCACTGGCGCAGTAGCATTGGCGCAAAACCACTCAGCAGAAAAAATTGATCGGTGCAAGTTCCTGGCGCAATCGATCTGAAACTTTGGCGTGGGTTATTTCTGAAATAGGGAAGTGAATGCAGGATTCACTTCCCTAAATAAAAAGGGATACAAAAACCTGACAAGACAGGCTGTGACCTTGGAGGCCACAGTCGAAGATATCACGAAGCCTTCAGTGATATCGAAAAGTCTCTTTGATTGCATACCGTTGACCAAGGCTGACCATCGTTGCAAAGGTGCCGCGCCACATCAGAGAGCTCATCCCCAGCCAGCAGCTGCTCAGCAATCTTTTCCCTGACCTCGGTATGCCATTACGCTAGTTCGAAAATATCAACTTCGGATTTTCATGGTGGAAAATTGGCGCTGGCGTAGCTGGTACAAGTCTCATTTTTTGAAAAAAGGAAAAATCGTTTACCATCTGGACTTTCGAAGTTTTACTACAGTAGCACAGAACACAGGGCTATCTGAATTTGTAACTCTAAAAGTTCAATGCTATAAAAGTGTCTCTGATTGATCTGAAGGTAGCAGTGGGGAATGTCTTGTATTAGCAACTAAAAATTCATCTCAACAAGAGACACTTTTGTAAGGTAGCAATTTAGCACAAACAAAATCAATCTTTATGTATAGACAGTACATAGCAAACTCCAAAAATGCAATGTTATAGAAGTGACTCTGATTGACCTTTAGGAAAAAACTTTTTCAGTAAAATCCTCTTAAATTGACCTTACGCCAAAGGCCCAGGATGAAAAAATGTGAGTTTCCTGAAAAAGTACCTTTTCGAATTAGCTTATTGGCCATGTTAGAGCTTATGCATTTTAGAGCAGTTGGAAAGGTTCTGAGAAGTTAAAAACTTGCATTCTGAAAGTTTTGTGACACTAAATTCATATGGCACGGCGCAGTGGTGCAATGAGGCCATTCAGAAGCCTTCATGTTAACAAAAAACAACGACAAAGCTGAAATTGAGGGTCACACGTACTTCGATTCACTTTTCAGGACAATTCTTTCTAGCTGGAAACCCGCAACTTTAACAAGATCCTCAGTTCATTGAAAACTTGGTGACAACAAGCAGGGTCAAACTAATTTAAAATACTCTTCTACAAAGAACTCGGGCATGGTGCCTGCAGACTGTGATATAGAAGAAGTGACAGGGCCAATTTCTGGAAGGAGTTGACTCTAGCAGGTATAAATATGGGTAAGAATATATCAAAAATTAGAAACAAATACGCACAGCCTTATAATTTAAAAATATCTTCAATTATAAGTTGTAGAATGACTTACTATTACAGAAACTTCAAGAATATTTTTATTTCAAGCTAAGAAACTATCACTGAAACAGTGGTTTTGGAAAGACAAATATGATTGTTTGTCCTTAGGCCAGTTACATCACACATTTTTCTTTTCGGAGGGGGATTAAGGTTACCTGTTGAGGCTGCAGAGAGTGTTAAAGTTGAGGGTCTTAAAGAAAGGCTGCTTCTACCTCTCCCTGCAGTTGTGATGGCAAGTTTTTTAATTCTTATTATGACTGTAAAATGTTCTTAGCTTGCACCAGAATTTAGAGTTTTTGAAATATTTTGAAAAATGACTGGGCTATTGCCAAAAATCTGGCACAATTGCACTCACTCCTATTTTGGTGCTACCTGACCAAAACTTCGTGGGCTGACAGAGGTCGTTTGAGGAAAAATTATCGTTGTTTCATCCTCAACATTTGATGCTGATGTTCTGCAGTTTTCAAAATGGTATCTTACCTTTCGGTACTCCAAAAAAAGGTCAAGATATTGTAGGTGGTAAATTTTGAGCAACCAAATAACCTCCCGTGGGAAGTGGAAAGATAGAGGGATTATTCTTATGTTATTGGTTTTGTCATATTATTAGACACACTCTAGTAAAATACGGTGTACAAGTTATGCTGCTCATCATTATAACCTACAATCTTATCTATCATATTGCTATAATTATTCTTCTGAATCAAGTTATTGTATTTTCATACTTATACGAGCTAGAGGGATCATTCTATTTTCCTAATCTGCATGAACCTCATATACTGTACAAGCACTGCACAAAAGAAATCCCTATATGATCCCTTCACACAGGAGATGACCTTTTTAACTTCTATCTTGGCACATCTCGTACGACACGAGGTCTGCTCTTATCAGATAGGTCAGGGAGGGAAGGGGGAGACAATGAACAGCGACTGCATCATCAAGACTTGCCATGTATCCTGGAATGCGTCCACCATGCGGCCATTGCGTGGGGTAGTGCGACACCGCCCAGGAGTGAAAGAAATGGTTCAATCCTTACGGCAATACTTTTCTTTCGTACATAACCGTTATTAGTGCCTAAAATAAGCCCTCCAAATTGTATAGCCATATCCTCCTAAGTACTGTACTTCGTCATGAGCGAAGGCAGGGACCAAGGTAGATTCGCGCCGAAAAACCCGGTCGCGCAAGCTGTTGCTGAGAGACCGTTTTATTTTAGTGTGTTCCCAATTACAACACACCCCGCAATGTAACGTAACCTAACCCAGACATGTTTGCATAGGTTCGGTAGGTACGATAGGACACACCCAATGCCAGAACCTGGACTGGATTTTTGTTGGAAAAAGCGATGTCCTCCACCTCTTGTTCTTTGGACGAAAAGATAACTGAGAAAAGAACTGATAAGACGCTATCAGCCAATATCGCATGCTACGTGATGTGATGCCATGTGACGTTGTGAGATTGGATTCTACAGGGCCTTCCCAAAAATGTGCAATGTTTTTTTTCACTTTTTGGGGCGGATTAGTGTGCAGTGGTTCAAATGAATATTGGACAAATCATTCCTCACTCACCGACCCGTGATCACTGTGCCCCAACTCTCACAATTTTATCACTTGATGAAAAAAATTTAAACTTACCACTACATAAATAGCACGGTGGCAAAACTCATTGTGTGTCTGCACATTGGATGCACCCAGCATCCTCAATGACATCAGCAATATGATTAAAGAAAGACCCGCACCATTCGTGCCCACCATCAGCATGAACCATGTTGCAGCCACACTGGAGGAACAAATCATCTGGTAAGCAACATGTTGCAGATGGTTTCATGCTGTGTGGCTGAAGGTGGTGGGACTGCTTGAGCAGAAATGCAACCAAATTTCTTATCATCTTAGTTGCTCTAGCGAGGAAATTTACAACACTTTGCTACTGCAGGCACCAACTCCGTGCAGCAGCAACTATGCCAGATCCGGAACCGCAGTCACGACTCATGAGGCATGTATGCTGATGGTGGGCATGAATGGTGTGTGCCTCTCTTTAACCACATTGCACATGTCATTGAAGGAGCTGGGTATCTCCAATGGCAATATTGAGGGGGTGCTTATATGGTGCTTATGACTTTTCTTCGTGATAGAAAGAATTAGGAGATTTGAGGCACAGTGATCATGGATCTGTGAGTTCTGATTAGTGTATCCAATATTTAGCTTTCGTTTGAGCCACTGCACACTGACCTGCCTGCAATAATGTAGAATCCGCCACTATTTCACTCTTTCTGAAAGACCCCGTTGACGCCCTCACATTGGAGAGCAACTGGAGGAGTTTAATACTCATAAATACACTTCATCTTGCATTATTTATACCCGGGCAGAATACTGATGTGCTACGTGTGTTGTCAGTCTTTTTGGTGTCAGTTTCTTCGAGTAAATTGTCGACGACCAGGGGAGTTAAACAAAATATGACGCACACGACGTGTCGTAAAGCAAAACTTTACTATGCCTATCACAAAGGCTGTGCACATTTGCTTTTCAACTTCGTCTCGTATGTGGGCACTTGGCAACCTGCGACGTGTGACACAAACAAAAGTTGCTCATGCAAGAATTTATTTCGTAAATATGGGAGCCATTGGCAGCCATTGCGGACTCCAATGTGCATGCGAAAATGTTGGTACGTGCGCCTACTCTACTTTACTTAGTGGAGGAGCAAAGTCACTGTCACTTTCCCTATGCAGGATGAAAAAAACCACATTTAACAAAGGTTTGAGAGGGGACTAAACGCAACTTTCTCGCGTTATAATCTGAAATCATAGGATTGCTGGGAACGACAGCAGAGGTCCCCGGTAATAAGTGTGCACCACGTTGCAGCGCACCCGATATTGTACCTAAATTTTGAGGAGAAAAAATATCTTAAAGGCACGTCCCAAATTATCTATACCCCATACATACGTATATTTGGAAAATGAAGTCGTTGGGTGATTTTCATGTCGGTTGTCGTTTATTGAGGGCCCCAGTGGAATTTTTGTGCATGTACGTGTGTCCCTCTAATAACGAGTTTGGAGACTTTAGAATCCCCCCCGGGGTGGCCCTAGTTTATTGCGAATTTTGGGAGACTTCACCCAGTCGATCGACTCATATTGGAAAGTGCATTGGCGTTGTGTGTATCGAGCAAGATCTCTGAGCAGCCGATATCTCTTAGGCTGACCAGCGAGATACACGTACCGGTAGGTTTATTTTTGGACGGTATTTCTGATAGCATACCAGAAGGACGACTGTAACTGGGGGGGGGGGGGCCCCAAAAATGGAAAAAATGTCCGGCAAATTATAT
>JAAUXU010003534.1_pt1 | contig 95418 bp, 101 predicted proteins | sample 7278151 | NCBI WGS metagenome assembly JAAUXU01 (sample SAMN14350113, study PRJNA611818) | marine sediment metagenome | isolation source: surface marine sediment (1.8m) | place: French Polynesia: Moorea | collected 2018-08 | reverse complement strand
GTATAGTGATACTATACAGTCTGTTCACAGCAAATACGACACTCACGTAAACCAAACCAAAAGTGACGTTCATAACCTTTTTCCCCACTCCTTATGTACTGAGAGTGGGTGGTAAAGTAGAGATCACGACTCCTAAAAGAAAAAAATACAGCCACCGAAGCATGGCAACTGCAGTTGTGCAATCAAAGTGACGATCTGGAGGCGGAGCGACTGGAGCTGTCAGTGGCGATCGGAGCGACTGGAGCAAGACAAAATTTGCTTTCCACCAATATAAATATCGCTTTACGTGATGCCTCAATGATTGAGCTACACACACTTTTACGGTAGGACGCTCAGTTCTGATAGCACGACCCATCTCCATTCATTCGTACTTGGTGGGATCCTTGACGTCGAATGCAACCATTCATTCGTTCTCAATAGCGGGATTGAACAGTGACCCGTGCGAGGCCATCTGGAAAGGACGGACTTCATGGAGGCTGGGACCTCTACAGTAGACAAGAACCTTTATTTCATTTCAGCAAGACCACACAAGTTCAGTCCGATTCGGAACCAGATTGAGCAGATCTGTTGCCTTCAGAACCCGACCGAGACGATGGAGAGCCCGAACGGCTCCTACTTCTGCTCCTGCTTCTGCTTCTGCTACGGCTCCTGCTGCGGCTCCTGCTGCGGCTCCTGCTGTGGCTTCTGCTGCGGCTTCTGCTGCGGCTGCCACTGGAACTGCGGCTGCGGCTGCGTCCGGATCGTGGTGATCCGCTGGCAGAACGCGATGCAGAACGTGAACGGGACCTGCTGCGTGCAGACTGAGGCGAGCCACTGCGAGAGCGCGAACCCGGACGCGGCGATCCGGACTTCGACCGAGAGCGCGATCGAGACCTGGAGCGTGATGACGCACTGCGCGAGCGGCTGCTGCGTGAGCGAGCGGATGCAGGTGAACGTGATCGAGATTTCTTATCGTCCTCATCGTCGCCCTGAGTATCGGCGATCCTCTCCTCCTCCTCCTCTTCGTCATCTTCGCTTAACTCCTCATCCTCATTATGCGGCTCCAAATACTTCTCGCGATATCGTTGCATCTTATGCTCCTGCTTGGTCAGCGGACGGTGGCGGACCACCAGCTTGGAATTGGACGCAGTCTGGCCCTGCTTCAGGCGACGCTTACTCAGGCGCACCCTACGCAAATGGTTAAGGATTAAAAGTCTCGCCACATTTTAGCAATTTTTCATGTACCTCGTCTCCAGCTCGTTGTAGTAGACTCCGCTCTCTCGCACAACGAAGAAGTAGTTCTCCTCGTAGCCTTTGCTAGCCTTGCTCTTCACGTTCCAGTTATACTCCCTGAACATCTTATACTCGTACTCGCCCTCATCGTCGTACTCACGTTGCTCCACAAAGTCCTCTTGTCTTTTTTCCATAGTGTCCGGGGTCGGCAGAAAGTAGGCGACGAACTGCTCGCCAGACTCGTCCATGACGCCACGAATCATGGCTTGAGACATCATCTCGTTCTGTATGCCGACATTCAGAGCGTTCTCTCCGCTCGTTGGGGCAGGATCAGAGTCAAAAATAACCTAAGATAGAAGAAACGTTGTTACTCCATTCAATTATAGTCATTCAGTATGGGTGTCCATACTGAATAATACAGAAGTTATGCCCCTGGTCTCCTGCCATACCTGAGCGCAGGGATACTTCCACATCTGGTCGTCTGGGAGCACGTGCAGAATCTCGACGGGGTGGGCGCCCTTTTTGGAATAATGCTCTTTGATTTCGAGCTTGGCGTCCTCGAACGTCTTCTCCACAGCAGCGATCTGAGCCTCCCGGTCCATGAAGAGCGACTGCTCGGCACCGATGCGTTTCCGCACAGCATAGCCAACCTTAGACTCGACCTTCTCGATCGTGGTGGGCTGCAAGAGTATGATAAGGTTAAGATCAGCCTCTTCAAAAGTCATGCTCAGTGCTGTACCTGGTATCGTGTCTGCTCTGTGGATATATAGTCGGGCCTGCGCATCCAACTGAGGATCTTGGCGTGCTGCCTGCTTCTCTTCACGTCCGTCTTAGCATCAAAATCGTCCTCAAGCAGGCGCTCATCGCGAGGATGGAGGCTGGGAGGAATCTTTTCGCCTCGTTCGTCCTAAAGTCAAATTCAGCGTCACGCCAGAGGAAGATTGCCGATGAAAAAAAGAACCCTACCACTTCCTCCTCTGGTTTCTCGTAGGCCTCGGGCAAGATCAGATCGACATGAACGCCCAAGTCGTGCTCCGTCAGCAGCTCGTATTTGTAGTTCCTTTCGAGGGAGGTGGGCGCATAGTGAATAAATCGGTTGGGTTCGAATGGGTAGGAGAGGAACTTGGGGTCAAAAGGAATGTCAGGGAGTGTATTGCTGTACTTCACCCGGCAAACCAGCTCGGACCTGAGAGAATGGGACGAGATAAGGCCATGCACCAAAAAGCTAGTAACGCGATGCTCGTTGTCCGGGACTCACTTCCTGTCCTGGTCGGCTCCCGCCCTGGAGCGCGACTTGCCTGGCGCCGCGGAAGCCCCGCCGGAAGACGACGTCCCGGGGCGATGGATGGTGGGCACCGGGGCCATGACGAAAAGAAGGTGGTCCGGATTGAACGAGTCCGGGCTTCAGGAGCAAACGAAAAGTCGACGTCCGATCCGACCCCCGGACAGCCAATGCCGCAGCAGCGCAGCTGCTACTTATTGTTTAGGTTTGGATAATACCGGAGTTACCACAAAATGAGCGGTTAAGCAGCTGAACAATGTGCGAGCAACATCGACTTTTGGCCAAACCTCCTAGCTGATGAATGCCGTCTAGCAGCTCTGCCAAAGATTTACCAGCGCCCGCTTCAGCAGTACCCAGCAGCGCTGCCAAAACAACTATTGCGAAGGCCCAGAAGATGACCAAAACAGGCTTTGACTGTGGCAGCGGAAACTTTTAAGTGGCTTTAAAATAACTTGTTGCAATAAGAGCATGGAAGCACAGTCAGACGCAAAAACTCTCATCCACAATTTAATCTTATACTAGCAGATCCGACCAGCTTCGCTATTAGTTCCAATGAAGCCCCCGACTATAAAGTCACTGCCTGTTCAGTCTGTGTCTCTGTAGTCCCCACCTCTGTAGTCCCCACCTCTGTAGTCCCCCGCCTCTGTAGTCCCCCGCCTCTGTAGTCCCTAGCGCTTTATACATTAGATAAAAAATGTCCTGTGTAGCAACTCTGAATTTCAAGCCATACACAAACAAACAAAACGATTTTGAATGGCAAACATTTAGTAAAGATCTACTCGAGGAGTCACTGAGCTCAGGAAAGTTCTGGAAATGTGCAGAATGCGAAAGGGATTTGGGATGAGGCTGTTGAACGAGGCATGACATCAAGCATTCTGTCCATACTGGAACCAAAGTGCACTTGAGTAGTGTCGGAGATGTCCATGTCAAATTTAAGAAAGACCTGCTAAGCACGAGAAGCCGGTTGAACTCAGTGGACCAGTGCAGAAAGTTGTTGGGTCTTTCCTAAACCGCAGGAGGAAACGAACGTGTAAGTAAACAATGATATTCCCACTTTTTTTAAGACACCCAGCTAGTATCGGTGTAGTTTTCTAAGAAGTTCCACGTTACAAGCCGTGCATGGTCAGTGTCACAATACCTAGACAAAGCTGTAGGTGTACTTTTGCTTAAACACTGTTTCCGTCCCTTTTTCACTTGAAGTCAGAAAAGTTACCTCATTTACGTATATCCTGCTTTCGTATTCTGCAACATTTGAAGCTATCATAATGAGCATTTGTCAGAGATGGTTCCAGGTCTCCGAGCAACTGGTGAAGTCCGGCATGAAAATATTTCGCAAGCCGGAAGAAAATTCAAAGACTGGGTTGCCTTTTGATTCAATAACACCAGTAGTACGGCTAAGGAACATGTGATAACTGGCACGGACTGATTTGAGGTAACTCAACAAACAGTCTTGAAAGAGTATCCAGCAAGTCAAAAATCTTGAAAGATACCCCAAATTTGTTCATTTTGACATTGCAATTTCTGTGACTCAAGGTTATGAGATGGTGAAGGCATTTTTCAAAAATATATCTTGAACCTAGAGGTGATGTCACAGGAGCTGGATATTTATTTGAAATCACAGAGACAGCATCCGTACGACAATAGAGGGTAAGAAACACTTTTATGGTTCATTGGTAATCCCTGAGGATGCAGGCAGTAGCTGAAGCAGATAGAAATGGAAGCGGAGAGAAAGTCAACTGTGACATAATTACAGCAAAAGGAAGTGGCTGCAACTTCTACTGAGCGTTCATCAATCAAGTTTGCAAGAAATTGCTAGAGAGTAGACAACGTTGCAGAGGTCTCTGCAACGTTTCACGAGCTTAGTTGTCTCGCGGGTGATTAAGCTTCTTGAGTTTCTTACTGGTGGAGACGATGAAAAACAGAGAGAAACGGTGCAGACTTATCATTCGTTGAAAGAGAGTGGGGTTTTCGGAAAAGGAACTCTCCCAAGGAACCTTGCTCTTTTGAAACTTACTGATTTGATTGACGTCACCGATGAAAGTTGGCAAAGCATGTCTTAGGCTGTCCGAGTCGTCTTTCCTGGCGGCTATGTACCAATGTTGAACGAATTGTCAGTGTTGTAATGAGTATGACAAATATAAATCAGTTTAGCTGTGATATGATGGATTCCTCATGCTGCTGCTGAAGATGCGACTGTTCTTTAGGAATCGAATAGAAATATTGGTTTGAAATCGTAGCATACTGAGACAAGACACGGGATCTGTGAATATGATAAGTTTCACCAAAGGAAAGTGGACTAGAAACTGGCTTCATACTAGACGGAAGTGGAAAGTTTCACCGGAAACAACAATGTTGTTGAAGTAATGACGATGAAAGCAGCAAGAAAATACATTTTTTCAGGATAAATATGAATGAGTCTCAGATACCCATTGTCTCAATGAACCTGAGGACTCCAGCCAATATTAAGAGCCTGAAGAATACTGCAGTCCCACAGGAATTGATTGAAGGTGAGCATACAGTTTTCCGACTCTATCACTCCTCCACACTGGTTCTTTTCAGGTATTGATATTGAAGATTGCGTCCATGGATGCGTCACTCATGAGTTGACCTCAGCATCCTCCTTGGAGAAGCAACTGGAGGCTTTGAGGGCGGTGAGCAGTGCGATTCGGTATTGAATGCAACAATAAGTCTAATAAGTGAAAGCATCCCATTTTTCAGCTGTTACTTCGAGTTTGTTCAGACGAGGTTTGTAGCAGTCATGTCAGGAGCCTCGTTGATCTCTTCTTTGATCTTTCGTCGACCTCTCGTGTACGAAAGGTCATTGCCAGGTAACCTGCATAATGTTAAGACAATATGTTAAGATTATTTTATCGAAAAAATGCTTGCAATAAAGACTTTATTTTTTGACACGCCAAGATATTTGGCCAAGAGTGACAAGTACATTGATGAAGTAATGAGTTAACCCCCCTAAAATCTGTCTTGTGTGCCGCACATGCTCAAAATGACTACCCCCAGTCTGACTTATTCGCTCCAAACAGCGCTTAAACTTGCAGTTTTCTACTCTGCAAAACTTGCAGAGAATTTTTGGTACTTCTTTTGGACCATGATTACAAATAGATCTAGACTTCAACAGGTGATCGTTCTCTTTCTCGCAAACCTAGTCTTAATTTACGGTGCTGGCCAAATAAGTCGAGCACGGTTACGTCAGATAGTCGTGTATATAGGCCAAATGGCCGTGGACGGATGTTTCACTAAAGAAAAACTACTGCAACGGTCAGCCAGCTGAGTACGACAACATACCCTTGGAGGTATCTTGATTGGCTTTTCCATGCATCATACGGTGGTTCGCACGAAAATGCCCTAAGTTCAAGGATTTAAGTTGCTGAGGAAACCTTTGCAGCGTATTCTGTCGAATTCTGGATGGCAGTGTAGGAGCTGCTGCTCAATAAGGTCTATTTTTGAGTACTCTGCTCATACCGACCAGCCGATTATGTCACACAAATTGTCCTGGCATAAGGTCCCCACTAATCAGGGCTGCACTGTAGCTGCCACTTGCATGATGAGCACAAAAGCTGGAGGGGTGCTAAGGTGAGGATTGACGGTTGGGTCCTCGGAGCTCTTTTTGGCACGATTGGTAAGATAAAAGTTACTTTGTTTATCTTGGCGTGTGAAAATGGTGCCTCATGCCTATCAAAAATTGCTAATTTTCTTGGGCAGCTTGCAACTTCAATCACAATGAACACGTTTATTTTTTTTTCAGCTCCTTCAACAAGTGCAGTCAAAGTGTTTCAGTCAAGGCCGCATTGAGAGCTCGCCTGAGTTGTCTCAATACAGAATCTCCTCTATCAACCTTGGCATTGGCTGCATTGCGATGCCAAGAATCAAATGGGCCGCCTAAAGAAGCTTTGGATGAATTTAAGGACTCTCTTTTCAACATGATCTTGGAGAAGCTACCGTCTGAGCATGTAAATGACATCGCTTTAGCCGTCAGAGCTCTTCTTTGCTTCTGTGTAAGGACACATTTTCCTAGTTAAAATACGTACTATAGCCGACCACTTTCTAGAGTAAGGAAGAATTGCATAGAAAGGAAATCTGGATCACCAAGCTAGAAGACACCTTGGAGGCTTCTGGTACAATCCTCTCCCCAGACACCAGACTGAACCTTGTGCTTTGCATCCTTCATGGAATCATGGCCGAGGAGGGCGAGATGGATCCCAGGGAGAAAGTAAATGACAGTAACAGAGTCACTACGTGGTAAAACATGCGAGTGGCATTTACAGATTTATTCCGCCGTGGTCGACGAAGAGATGTCCTCTCCTGGTGAGATGGATAGCTTCTCTCGCCTTTGGCATCTCAAGAGCGAGAGAATTACGGTTTGCCATGGCTGTCTGGTAGTGCTAAGCGATGAAACATTCGAATTCGTACCAGATGGTAGACAGAGTCCTCTACTGTGGGAGATATTTCAGCACTTGGATGTTGCTTGTGATGAGTATGGCACATTGAAGACTCATGTGTCTTGCAGCACTAATTTATCCAACATTTTCTTTCAGCTGTAACAACCCAGATCGGTTGCTCCAGATCTCACGTGCCTTGATGCAACTGGTTTCAAGGCTGAAGTCGTTCTCCAAGAGAAATGCCTTCCTCACCCTTAAAGTCCTCAACCGACTGGACAAGGTGATCTGGACCTTCTTAGGCTCTGCCCAGGACAGTGTGAAGCACAACGTCAAGGACACCTTGACCTGCGCCCTCCGTGTGAGAGAGTGCATAACCGAATCGTCAGAATTTGAAGACTATGTCAGAAATGTTGCCGTCATGTTCTCTTGGCAAGAGAGAAACAAATACGCAGCGATTCAAGTTCTCCTGAGGAACAAAAGAGCTCGAGTTATTATGCTTGATATTCTCCCTCACCTGGTCAATAGGCTCCTGGATAACATTTGCTCTGATGCTATGATCAACTGTGCTGAAATCTATAAACAGTGCTTGATGCTATTCAGATTTGATCAGAACTGGATGAAGCATTGGGTGGAGCCTTTGCTTTTTCGGTCTGGTGGAGAAGTAAAGGCCATCCTGGCAGAGGCAATGAAATCGAGTGATGCAGTGTTGGAGCATGTCCTCAATGATACTTCATCCCGCTACAGCGCCCATGCCATGCGGAACTTCTTGGCAGCTGCAAAATGCAAGAAAAACAAGACCAAGGAATGGAAGGATTATCTTCTACTAGACAGTTTTCAGATAGCCTTGTACGCATATTCTGATCAAGTAAGTTGGTAATTGTGTCGCTCTTACTTAAGAACATTGAGTAGGCAGAAGTTATGTTTTTTGCACTGCAGATCCGATTGGAGGCCTTCTCGTGCGTCATTGCTGCAAAAAGCAGCACTGAGCGTTTTACACGGGAAGAGCTTCAAACCCTGTTAGAGTGTGTCAACATCAACATGAAGCTTGATGACAGCGCACACAGACAGCTCTTCATCACCCTGTTCAAGAAGGTACAGATAAGTACGTGTCTCATATCAGCAGCATAATTGTCTCATTTTGACACCTTTGTAGATGTTACTTCGCCTGCACCAAAGTTGTTTGAAGAGTAGTCGTAGCGAGAAAACAGCCCAGAATGTCGATACTTCACCGCCTGCAGAAGACTTCATCCAACGTCTCATTGAGATCTTGCTAAGGTCACTCACACCAACTGCCAATTGCCACCGATTGTATGCGTCACTTGAATGCATTACCTCCTTAAAAGAGTTCTTTCCACTCCAAATCAAAGCATTACCGGTCAACATAACGAAGCATCTCCTTGCCATCGTTGACACCAACACTTACGCTAAGAATCAAGAACTTGCCCTTCAGCTGCTAATCAGTTTGAGGCAGGACAGGCAAGAGTTTGACCTTCTTGAAGAGAGCTTCGCAGATTGCGACTCCATCTCTCCAGCCAGGGTCGCCAGCGCAGCCTACAGGATAGTCCTCGTTTCGCACAGTTTGAGTTTGAGAGAGCTCTTCAAAACGTCATCAATCGATGATGTCAAAGCATCGCTACTGAGGACATTGTCGGACAAACTAAAGACTCGTTTAAGAGAAACAAGTGGTCTCAGCATGACGAAGCCACTCTTTGGCTTACTTTTATGTTCCAGGAAGATAGTTGAAAGTTTTGAAGCCAAACAAGACATAACTTCTACTCTGCTTCCCTGGGTTGGTGAAATCTTGACCATGATGGACGATATCCGCACGAGGACTGCGACCATCCTGGAAAGCGAGTGCCCTGAAGGCAACTTCGTTGAAAACTGTGACGGATCTTCAGATCCTCAAGCCCAGTTGCTCTGTGCCTGGCGTGCCAGTAAAGAGTTGTCACTTCTACTGGCGGCCATTTTCGACTTATCTCCAGACCTGTTGGACCTGAACCAGACCCGGGCTGTGGTGGAGTTCTTTTCAAAGGTCCTCATCTCAACTGTTCACCGTGGAGCCTTTGAGCAAGCATTTGCGGGTTTTGCCCGAATTTGTGTCCATCTCTGGCGTGACAGCAGCAAGCAATGGCGCCAGAAAATAGCTCAAGATTTGCTGGACGAAGCACTGGACTCCATTTGCAGATATGAATTTTGCGCCACCCGGCGCGGCGCAGGGGTGCCTTTCTTAGTGCAAGCATTGGTGTCTGCGGCGGCCTCATCGGTGCAGACGAAGCGAGCATTTGAGGCACTGTTGTTGGCAGGCGCCAACAAGGAAAGTGCTGGAATGAGAACTCAGGCCTACAACATCCTAAGGGCATTGTACGCGAACAACACCTTGGGAGAAGAAGTCTGCTGCTACGTCGAGAGTGGCCTCAAAATAGCCCTGCAGGGATTCAAATCGGCGACCTGGGCTGTAAGAAGTCTTCTTTCTTGGAGTAGTCTTATGACAGATTTACCTACGAGTTTCAACTTTTTCATCAGGAGAGAAATGCCTCCAGTCTTTTGTTCAGCGCTCTCGTCACCCGGATCTTTGGCGTAAAGCGCAGCAAGGATGAGTTCTCTCCCAAGAACTTGATGACCGTTCGAGCCTTTTTCCACCGGTTCTCTTCGCTCTACGAGACTTTGACGGAGGAACTGATGCAGGGGTCGGCGGTCGTTCAACATTCATGCTCAATGCATCCGCGAGAAGCGTCGCTGTTTCCACCGCTTATTCTTTTGGCCAAGATGAGGTCCTCGCCCGTGGGCACAGGAGCGGATAATTACAAGGTGAAACGCTTTCAGCATGCGGTTGTTCCCTTGCTGCCAATCCTCAGTAACAGTTGATGGAATGCGTCATCAACATGTCTTCTTACATACGTATCACAGGTCGACGTCTTTCTGCCTCACCTGCGTATCATCCTTGGAAGTGCGGTCCTCAAATTGCGTCAGTTGGCTGCAGCTATCCTCGCCAGGCTTTATACGCATGAGCAACGATACCACTTTATCACAGAAATGCTGTCGAGACATGATACATGCGCAAATCGACTCCACGGGAAGCTTGAGACTGTACGTGTTCGTACAAAGTTATTGCCCTGCAGTGACCTCAAACGATACTATAACAATAAGTCTTTTTCCTCAGGTCCATAAGATGTTGCTCCTCCAGGATGACACTAGAGATTCTTGTCTTGATGTCGCCAAGTTGATCCTTGACCCTCGTAGCATCGTCAGAAAAATAATCAGAGGGAGTGTCTATTCCAACTGCTTCCCTCTACGAGCCAAAGCAGCTCAAGTGATGCTTGACATGCTCGACGAGACCTGTGCCGATGAAACGCTTGAGGGTGACATCGTTTCTGCTCTTCAGAATCTTCCTTCTCAACCTGGCGTGCCTTTTCTTGAAGCCTTCACCGAGGCCTCGATGACCTCACTGGTGATGTTGAACAACTGGAACCCAAATGTTTTAAAACCTTGGATCAACAGCAAAGATCTCTTCAAGACTTGCATTGTAAGATCCATGTTCTATCTCAAGGACAAGATTCGGGAAAATTGCTGCTCTTCCCTGCAATTGCACAAAATGAAATTTGCGACAAATTCTGACCTCACATGGCAATGGGCTTCAATCCTCTGCCGCTTTTGTCCACGCGAAGAAGAATGTTCAAATCTCATGGAGTCCATCCTTCAGTTAATGAGACACAGCACGGTAAAAAAAATAAAGGTTGCCTGCATAGAGCTTGGGGCTGAATTGCTCAGCAGAGGATATCAAGAAGATTTCAAGGTTCGTTTATATGCCTTTTTACCGAGTTGGTAACTTGACCTATTATGAAGATCTCTTTATTTTTTTCAGAATCATCTCATATCCTGGATTGACTACGTTGACAAAGAAGCTCTTTCTTCCTCCTTTGGCAGTGAGGAGATCCGAAAAGTATCTGCACAGGGTGTCTTGAAAACGGTGAACGTCTTCAAGATTCAACAAGGTGCTATTTGCATTACTCCAATGATCTACACTGTTTCATATTTGGACCTTTCTTCAGGGGATTGTGTGTACTCCTGGTGTCGCTTGGCAATGGATTTTGTGTATGACGACTGCCAGTGGATCCGGGATTTCGCACATAAGATCTGGTGGAGCTTGACTGACTCAGACGTTCAAGACGTTTCAATCTCCTCCGTGACACCCTCCAACCTTGGGCCAATGTTGGCAGAGGCCATGATGGAGACATTGACAGACAAAGAAGCAGTTATCAGAGCTTTAGAGTTCACTGCTTCCTCCGAAAGTGAGCTTTGTCTATCTGAAAATGTCATGGTAAGTGTCAAGTGCACAATGACTTCAGTGCAGTTCATTGACGTCAGTTCAACTTTCAGGACGTTGGCAGCGGCATCTTTGAGAAAAATCCTGAAAACTCCTGGCGAGAGCAAGAGCGAGTGACAGAAGAGTTAGAACCTGTCATAAGACGATTTACTCATGATTTAACTGCATAGTGCGTCGACTACGGTACTTCATGGCTAAATCTAAGATTTACCAGTGTCAGATTTCGGCCATCTGATCTTTATCGACACCGAGACCCTGTCTGTACAAATTAAATCATCAGCCGTTTTGTATAGCCTCAACTGATGCCACAAGTTTTTACTAACTCTTTCTCCATTGACTAAACTTTCTGGTCTCAAAATGTACATGGTTAGGTTTCTGCTTGAGGCATATCCATGATGGTAGTGATTCATTCGTCTTGCTGGACAGAATTATGCCCAAATTGTAAGGCAACATTCCCAGGTCCAATCGCAAAACAGCCTTGTAAGCTGTAATGAGCTCGTGTTTACTGTCGCTATTACTTGAGGCTTCTAATGCGCCTTTGCCACAGCCGACCGAATCCCCCAACCACAAAGCACCACTTGCTACGAGGAAGACGCGCTTCCCCGCGCTTCCTCCATCCACTCCGTCGTGGAGCAGGGAGCACCCGGAGCCCAAGCCGAGCTGCCCTCTACAGCACCAGAGAGAACAGCAGCCGTAAGCGAAGAAGCTCTTTTTCAGTTTATGCAGCTGCTGCTGCCAGCGCTACCAACTGGCTACCACGAGGGGCAGGATGCTCAAAACAGGTTACTTTACTTTGGCTATGGAAGTTTTAAGTGGCTTAACTTAGACCCAATAGTAGTGGCGCAGGAACTGGAGAGTTATCTCAAGTCATGAAGACGTCGTGAATGTCATTGAGAAATTTTGTATGTGCTATACGGATTTTGTGGGCGAAGGTCCGTGATGCACAAACTCTACCACTACAGTGAACAATGATTAAATGAATAACGCTTGTATGAATATAACGACCGCGCACAAATATTTTGCCGCATAAATCCTGACGGATATAAGAGTTGATGGATAAAGCTGCATGAAAATGATGAGTTAGTATTAGTATGAACAGCCCAACAGTGAGGTGTAACACTTGAAGCTGTTGTCCAATGTCAACCTTGGTCAGAACTTAACTTAGCTTCATATTGATTGCTTTTTCTCTCTTGTTGCCAAGAAAGACATTGAATGCGTCTAAAGCACTCGCTTTAGCCTGTTTCTCATATTTCAGAGGTCCATTCTACTTACCATGGATGAAAGAATCGAAACAAAAATCACATTTTAGAATTGTAATATACAAGAGGAAACTACAGCATCAGTGCATGAAAGACGTTTCACCAAAGGAGACGTGACTGTAATGAACTGCTCCTACACACTTGGCTCTGACCTTCCCTGGCAACCCTGCAGCTGCAAAACAAATGTAAACAGCTCGAAGACGAAGATCCGGACCCTGAGTGGAGAACACCAGGAACCCGGGGGAGCAGAGGACGATTCCGGTTCCCGCCCGTGACAAGTAAGGGGATGTTCCACACTGGGCGCCCAGAGCTGGTGAGTGAGAGTCCGGGAGCGACTTTTATCAAAGAACTCCTAGTAGATGTGGAGGGGCGGTTCGAAGTCGAGGGTTTGAGACTTACAGCTCGGTCAGAATCTTAGCTGTTCGTTTTTGTTGGTTTTTTTTTTCGATATGATCTTGAGCCTCTCGACCTATTTTTATTGAATGCAGTGCTTTTTACTGTAATGTAATACACTTAAAGCACTTGCCGTAAAAGAAAGTTATGCTGTTGTCGTAAGCATGGAGAAACGAGAAGCCCATCATGCTCTTGACAAAGACAGCGTTAAAGCGAACGAACGTCCGACCCTGTGTTCGTGCGATCGACCGGTAGCGTGGCCCTGGAGTCCTCCGCCGCGAAGACTATATGTACACTCAGCTGCACTCGTGAAAACAGAGAGACACATGCTGTGAACGCGTACAATACAGTTCAGAATGAAGTACTAGAGAGAGCAGTCCGGGCCTCAGCCACTTCTACTTGTCAGCAGTCTTGGCGCAGCCGAGAGTGATTGAGTCTGCCGTTCTAATAACTACGCCCACAGCCAGCACCAACAGGATGCATGTGGGAGCAACCTGCAATCCTTGTGACCAGCCCCTTCGTGACAAGTTCCAGTGACGGGTGTGCAGTATACCGATCCAAGGACCAGAAGGTAGAGCCCAGGCTGCATTGGCCACTGCTCTGGCCAGTCGGACAAACACCGCGGCCATCTGCCGCATGCAAAGCTCGCTGGTTCATAGATACTGAGGTGAACCAGTTGAAGAATGCACCCTCCGAGACATCGATAATGTTGGTACCCCGTGCGAGGGTGTGGTGCCCAGGTATTTTACATGCAGTAGAGTGAGGGGCCAGCTCCATGTGGCACTACCGATCTAGCCTGACGCACGGTGAACAACAAAGTACAAGTATGACGATGACTGCTTCAACATCAACTCCGGGGATGCAGGCTCCATGAAAGCTCAGCTACATTAATGGAAACTGGAGATGGTATCAAGGCAAGGCTGTCCTTGAGCAATTTGGGCACCAACGCCTCTCCGAATTATCTCATGCCTTCCCTGATGACAACGACGTAGCATTTCGAACATTGATGAAGATTCAGCTTTTTAGAGACCTCAATGCGCCAGTGTAGGGTTCAGCGGGCTAGTTCACCCAAACTAAGGTATCCGACCCGACAGCTCGACTTTTGAATTAGCACCAAACCCGCTTTTGAAACTCTCTCCAAAAGGAACAAGGTCAACATGTGACTGACAAGCAAAATTCAAGAAACAGGTGGACATTGGTGATCGAGAAGGATGTTGTGGAATTACGGCCAGCAGGAGAAATGCTGGAATTAGTATGGGCCATGGTGGTCTTTGCGAAGAAGGATTCTGATGTGCAGTTGTATTCCAAAGGCCATTATTTTGAGCTTGTCATCGACAATAAGCTACTGACACCTACCCTTAGGGACAAAGGTCTAGGCAAGATCGAAAAAGTTCCTCCCCTCGCGTCCAAAAGAAGCTCACCGGCAATGAGGCGAGGCAGATGCAAGCAGGCGGTGTCTCACGTCTTACCCGTGGTAACACCAGAAGAGCTGGACGATGATCACTCTGTTTCAAGTCAGGGCAACTGAGTGCAGTCACACCTCTCAAGTTGATGGTACTGTCGATGGTGACCGAAATTTTGCTATATAAAATTCTCAAATTAACGATGTACTTTCATTGTTGTTACTCAAACTAATTATTGTTTGTGGAGGAAAACCGCTTTTTTCATTCATTTTTAGAACAGAAATTAAAAAATTAAAGTAAAAGTTGGGCCACTTTGTGGCGGGATAATTATGTTGGAAGCACTGGCTCAAGTGAGGCATCAGTTACCACATGGAATTAACGATAGAAAGACACCATGGGCAGTTTCAGTGTAACAAGGTTAAGGTGAGTTTAAGTTAGGCTTCATTTCGTTAGGTTAGGCAGCCGTGAAAAATCTGTTGTTTACGATGACGATAACATATAACTCACTCTCTCTGACGGATTAGGAAGGACACAAAAAGTAAACAAACACACTTTAGCGGGGGGGGGGGGGGTAGAGCTAATTTTTTCTCGCGTAAAGGTAAAGGCCTCATTTAGGCCCTACTATGGCCAAAATTATGAAATAGTAAAAATCCTTTTTTCTTAGCCCCAGTATATAAATTTTCGTGGGCACTCATTAAAACGTGTAATTGAACATAATAGGGAGGTCCATGGAAGGCCTGAAAGACTATTGTTCCAACGAACGAAGTTTTTTGCCGGAGGCACAAAATGTCGTTGAGCATCGAGTGTATGCTAACGTCGAGGTGCGCAACATGAGCGTAGGGACTACGCGAGAGCTGGAGAGATCAGGGAGACGAGGTCCTACTGGAGGGAACACTAAACGTACACTGACCATGCAGATATGACAGGGAGACGGCCAGAAGAGCGGTTGGCAAGTGGTTGCTGTTCCTGGAACGCTCAAGGTAGTTCATTTGATATTATATCACTGGAGACAGCTGTACGAAGTCTGGAGTGAAGTGACTGGAGCGAAATGACTGGAGCGAAGTCTGAAATGCAAGAACGACGTGTGAAGCTTCCCCATGTTGAAGTTGAGCGCACTTTGCTCGACTGGATCGATGATCCCGCCTTCCAGAGTGATCTGCTTCAGTAAGCACAAGATCAGGTCGGTCATCATCACCACCGGACGACTCTTCAATAAACTCTATTCACATGCATGACAACAAAAGAGCTTTTGTGCGTCAAAAGTCCCGCAAAACTGTTTTTTGTTCTGCTGGTACATGGTGAAAAAAGTGTAGAAGGAGAACAAAATTTGCCAGGTGAACATTGTGGCGTGGGACGCCATCGTCGATTTCCCTCTCTTCGCCTTGGGCGGGCAATGATTTCTCACGGTTAATTTCCTACCGGGCAGAGGTTTTCGGTTTGCAGCGAGAAAGTTAAGTTTACCTGTGCGCGTACGACGGGGGCTTGGTCGTCAACCTCGCTGCCGCCGTCGTTGCAAGCAAGGCCGTGATGACGTGAAATGCAAATTTTTATTGTGGAGAAAAAACCCAAAAATGTTAGTCTCGCGAAATGCGAAGGGCGGGATGCGATCGTTGTCGCAAGGTTCGCCTGCGCTGACTTTTCCTTCTCCAGGTGCAGACTGAGTTTCGTCGTCGTCGTCGTCGTCACGCGCACGAGTAGATCTTTAGGAGTGCGAGCAAAGTCAGGAATTAAGAAATCTCTCTCTCTCTCTCTCTCTCTCTCTCTCTCTCTCTCTCTCTCTCTTGTTCATTAGGCATTTCTTTAGGACCCTAAAGGTCGGACCCTTTGTCTTGGCGCGAAATTTTCGCCAACGTCTCTTTTTTTGCACTTCCATGATCCCTCCTGCGAGGCAATCAGGAACGGTGCCAAAGGAAAGTCGGTAGTAAATATATCGTCTGCGTGCTTGGCATCAACTCCACGTGAAATATTTACAGAGGTCTCCCTCCCTCATCACCATCCACACCAGGCTATCGAGATCCTGCCGATCCATTATCCTTTGGGGGGCTCCGTACGCAAGAAGCGTGACCTGAAAATGGTGCAAGCAGGCTTCATGACGCTCAGGCGTTCGTTCATTGGGAAAGTTCAACTAGATGACGTTCAGGTCGTCGTCGATTTCGCACGTGCATGCATGCATACAGGGTGTCTCATTAATGCTGTCGCAAAGTCACCGCCGGCGAAGCCCCCTGCATGTAATACCGAATACCAAAGGGACGTTAGATTAAATTATGAATCGAACATCTGAGCAATAAGTGTAATAAACCAATCATGCTTGCTCGCAGTGGAACCAAGTATTGTCCTTAATATATTCTGTCTTCTCTTCTAAGGCAGTCACATCGAAAGGGAATGTTGAAACATAAAATTGTCGTCGCTCTGAATAAATGACCCTCAGTAAATTGTACGAGCCATGATCTGTCCATTTTGGAGTTTTGCGTTCTTCATGACACCGCTAGCTGAAAGTACCCGGAGTTGATCGGATAATTTGCCTCAAATAAAATTACAGTAGGGTCCAATGTATTTAGTATGGTCTTCTTTTGAGGTGCCTTTCCACTGCCTGAGAAGACCGAGCTGACAAGCGTCCTCGTTCGGTGCCTTAGAAGCATATCATTAGACAAAAACCTTCAGCGCAAGTTCCTGCGGAAAGTTCATTTGGTTTTACGGCATAAAGCGAATGTAAAAGTTGTTTCGCAAATGTCACGTACAATTTTTAAAAAAGAAAGAAAAATTGGTTTCAGTTGATTACTCCGGCCATACTGGACATTTGAGGTCACTCTGAAGCTCGCTCAGGTTCGTCAAAAAGTATCGTACGAATATTCCAATCCCATTTACGAAGTTGGGCCCCAGTGCATGTTCGAGATGAGATGAGGAAGCATTCCAGGTAGCACTTTCCCAAAAACAAACATGCCTACCAATGCCTCCTAGGATTTTAGGACCAAAAGAGTGATTGCACCCATTTTTGAAGACCCGCTAAGGTCCCCCTAGCCGTCCTCCAGTGATGCCAAATACGTGTGGGTCTTAGTGTGTGGGACTAACGGTTGGGGCATGAAAAGCCGACATTCGTGCACACATGAGCAAGGTGAATTTTATATAGGGAGATTAATGAGACAACTCGTACATGCGTGCACGCGACTGATGACTTAAACAGTGATGTGTCTAACATCTTAATGTGAGTACGGACTTGTGTGCCCTCCAGGAATGTCTTTCACGCTATGGCATAACATGGTCTGACATGGTCTGGAGCCAAAAAAAACTTCGCTCGTAAATAGGCTTAAGAAAGAAAGATGCTGACAGAGGTCATTAGAGAGGAGAAAATCTCTTACACCCCCCCCCCTTCTTCCAATGGTGTGCAAATCTTGACTGATTCACTGTGGTCCAGCAGTGACCTTTGGGCAAGATATGTCCTTTCATGATCCAGGTGTCGCGAAATTGACTCAACTTATTATTTGCTTTATTCCAAATGGGTCCAATGAAGGACGCCGTTGTGGGATGACGCCTTTAACGCCATTGTCGCGGCCTCCGCCGCTCAAGACGTGGAAAAATTGCACAATGTACTTGGGGTCACAACAAAAAGACTTCCCCCTTTCAAAGGACCCCCTCCTTACAATAGCTGCACGGCCAAGAGACAGAGCTTTGCACCACGCGAGAATGTTTTCTTTGAAATCTTTGAAGAATTTGGTTTTATATTGTTGTGGCTTCCGCGAGTTGAGGGTGTGAGGTGTGAGAGTTTGAGGCCCACGATGTTGACATAGCCAAGATTTTTCTGCTAGGTAAATAAGAGTAACTGTGCTAGGTACAGTTGTACTGCACCAACCGCCTGTACCGGTGCAATATAGGAGGTAGATGATATTTGGGCGTCATTAGGTTTGAAGTGTTGTTGGGTTTCCCGAGATAAAATGTGAAGAAACGGCATCAAAATCGGCAATTTCGCCGATCTACAAACACTTAGAGGTAATAACATCAAGTTGGAAATCACAAGAACACCTAGCTAGGACTTTGGTAATCCCGTGGATATGAAATTTTTGAATGCAAATGAGTTTACGACTCATCATTCACTGAATACGCAGTACAGTGGAATCCAGATAAACGAGATCACTTTTTACATGGAAGAATCGCGATTAACGGAATATCTCGATATAGCAGAATTAACCACCATCTTCTCCAGGCTTATTTTGGTGACTTTATTTAGTTCCACCAGACTCTCTTGTCTGAGAGTCTTAAAGTGAGATACTTAACCTTACACTCTCTAAGAGATCCCTACCCTTTGGCATTATGGTTTGGTTTCTCGCACACGCCTCAGATTGAGGGGTTATTTGGTCAAAGTTCTGGCCTCAAAGAAGCACCAGAAGATCTGTCATTTTCTACTTCATTAAAGAAGTACATCAATTAGCCAGATTCCCAGCTCCCAAAAATCCCCATTATCCAGTCATACGTATACTTATTTATGCCTTTTTACAATAAGTTTTACTGCAGAGATTATTAGCTGCCCAGAAAACTCCATTTGTCCGGAATTCCCCAATATCCAAATTTCACTGTATTTCCTATCAATCAGCCTCTACCTGCCTGAGATATTATCACACTGACGCTAATTTCCCTCCACGCCCACCCACGCACAAAACAAGCGTGCCTCAGCTCAGCCTGATGCTTTTGCCACAAAATGAACATTCGGTTTGTCACCAACGAATTTGCATTCTGACTTTTCAGAGACAAAAAAAGCACCCCCACGGCTATGAGGAATGGGAACTTTTCAGGGGCCTCTCAGCTCTTCTTTTCTTCGTCTTTCATCGGCAGCTTGGTGCAAAAACAAAGCCCACAGGCGACGCTCTCGGATGCTATTAAGCTGAGCTGGGAAAAAGGATCTCTTATCATTATTATCTGTGTGTGAAGAATCTGGCTCAACCTACGTGCATAGTTGTGGCATCAGTGTGGTATGTGTGTAGCTGGAAATAGCAGCGCCAGTCTGAAATGGCACTCTTGGCATTTGGCTTAGCGGTCGTTAGGCTTCCCACAATTTGCGGGAACGCCAACACGTACATATACGTATAGTCATCGTCCTGTTCATGTACTGGGTCTCTGAAACACCCTGTGCAACTCGTCGGGGCCTCAGAACCGAACGGTCTGAAGAGGCTTCTCTCGTCATTAGCGCCTGGACATATGGATTCCCGATCCACTGAAGCATGTCTGGCACATGTCACTTTTTTCGCCGTTCTAATTCTGGGGAAAGAAGGGTAAAAAAAGCTCTTTCTGTCGCCTTGCATTGGCGAAGAATCGAATAAAAGGAGCAGGTGAGAGTTGCCAGGAGCTGTCGTGAAGAAGCCTGACTTCATTTTTCTTCAAGCCAACGAGGCTGAAGCCGTCGTAGAAAACCCCCGGGGGGAGATTTTCCTCAAGGGGGGGGGGGGAGGGAGAAAATATAAAACGCTGTGGGAGGAAACGCAAAACTTCTACTTACTATCTTTGCCCCTGCATAAATGTGATATTGACTTGGGACATGCAAGAAACAGTTATTTGGCGCATTACATTGGCAGCTTGTGCTGTTCAGTGCTCTGTCAAAGCTTTGTCTCTCTCACCACTGAACTGGCAGTTAGTTTTAGGTCTCTTGGCTTTTTAGCTTAATTTTGACTGTTCAGGGCAAGCTCATCTGTGCGCTCAGCAATACTTTATCGCTCCCGCCCACAGCAGCCACCACACCCGTCCGGGTACAGTAGCAGCAGTTCAGTAGTCGCACCAATATCTGGCGAGCAAGACGTCTTTGGTCACTTTGGCATCGTCACACCTGTTGTTGCCGCTGCTGCCGAAGGCGCACGCGTGCGTGGGCGGGATGGACGAGAATGGAGAAGCTGCCAGGACATCGAGGGGGTGGACGCAGTAGAGTGGTGGTCTCACGAATAGCAATCCTGGCCTCCAAGGTCTCTTTAGGCATGTGGAGCTCGGTGTGAATGTCCTCAACGCTTCTGGCGTTGGATGAATTTATTGCGGGCCGATTAGATTCAAGGCATCTGATGGCTGGTGCTAAAATGAGCACTTTGCAAGCTTAAAGATAAAAAAGATAGTGACGCCCAACAGTTCACATACGGGGTAGCTCAAGCACTTTGAGAAAGAGAGGTTTACCACATAACTCAGGAACACTGGCTGTGTGGCAACCTCGCCTTTTTGGAAAGAAATATGTCAACTGCCCACATTGTAGTATAATACACGAAAAGCGTTATATTGGAATATCTGTTAAGAAAAACACCTCCTGTCTGGCTAAATCTTTAGTCAAAATATTCCCACTCCACAAGAAGAGTCTCTCTTCAAGAGCGAAATCGTCAGGACCCAGGCTGATTCTCGTAGAGAGCCTCCCACTGTATCATTTATCGAAGAGGAGACTGTGAATGTTTGAGCTCACACTGGTCTGGTGGAATTGCACTCCACCGTCGGAAAGAGACACAAGACTTTCCCACCGTGGTGTCTGAACCCACCGAAGAAGTGCCAACTCTGCTTTTTCTTTTCTTGCAGCTTGAGAAGTGCCACAATGAATCGACCTTGCGACATCGATGGATCTCAGGGTGTCAACATCGCAACATATCTAGTCACTTTCCCCAACTACGAATGCAACGAGATTGCGGATCTCCAGACTCGACTGAAGGTGAGTGCGAGAGAACGAATTTGGGGGGAAGATTGAAAAAGTCTTGTTGCTCGTTTTCTCCGTGATGATCAAGATGCGCACGGAGAAGGGGAAAATAAGTCATCTCTTTCAATTTTCACCACCCTCGTTTTCCAGGCATAACTTATTCAACGAGCACTTTTTTTTCTCAGTCATTTCCACTCAGCAGAAGAGACTTTTTTGCACCTACCAAGCGAAATGCCAAAATTCTTGCCAAATGCAAACCCATACAGTGTTTTTTACCGAGAAGAGACAAGTGGACTGACAAACCAGAGGCAGCATTGGCATTCGTGCGAAATTCGAAGAACTTCTAGTGAAAAAAACGTGAAAGAGAGAGAAACTATACGAGCTTTACGGTCTTGGTGCAGTCGATGCGCGTGCGCACAAAGCTTGACACGCACGCGCGCGGCGGCGGCGGTGGCGGCAGCAGCAGCACCACCACCACCACCACCACTAGTAGCACCGGCAGCAGCCGGGTGGGAAGCGCCAGCGCAATCGGCGGCGGCGGCGACTGCGACGGCATGAGTTATGTGCGAGACTTGGGCGAGGACGGACGTGTTGATTCCGCTGCTCTGCGACAAAAGTCGAGGTCGGTTTCTCCCAGGGTTCCGTGCGGCGAGGACAACTTCTCACAACGGCTCCATCACCTCAAGGCCCGGGGAGCATCAGCAACAGGTAAGAGAGAGAGAGAGAGAAAGAAAGCAACACATACGTGCAGGGGGACCTTATCTAGTGAGACACACCAAAAGAGCCTTTACAGCCTTTGGAGGCCTCAATTTAGGCCTGGCCAGTCCAGGTTGATTTATTTTTCAAAGACATCCGTGGCAATGACGATGTTTCTTCGCACGCCTGACGAAACAAGGAAGAGAGTTTCTAAGTGTTTTACTAGATCAGGTCTTTATCTGATGATACAGGGGTCCCAATGAATACCCCTGTACTCATTGAACGACTCGATTTGGCATGTAGAGTGTGCGTAAGAATTGTAGCAGTGGCAGTGCTGGAAATATGGGCAGTGACTGATGAGCGGTCATCCCGTCCAGTACTTTAACAAGATCATGAGACGAGTTAGGAAAAGTCCAATTGACGAGTTATTCGAATTGGGGCGTATTATTCGCCCATACCACTTATTGCCGGAAACTGCGCCTGATGATTTCGTCCTGGGTGTTGTTTCACCCTGTAGTCGGAGGTACCGAGATGTACAGACGGGGAACAGGTTGGCGGAAATCGGAGAAATAAGATTTAAAGTTGAAATAACCAAAATTGTGATATATCGCCGCCAAAGTGAGGCATTCAGCCAGTAAAATCGTCCATTTCCACTGGTGTGCAGCAGCTTGACCGTCCAAAGTGCAGTCGTGGCGGTCCACACATTCCGACTGCTTGTAGTACACTGTCTTGTCGATCTATCAGGCCTGAATTGGCAAAAAAAAATGGGTGTGGGCCCCAGTGCCAATCAAATAAAAAATACCAACCAGGCTGGCCGAATTCATTTGGCAGAGCTTTTGGGGGGGCCTCCTTTATGTTGCTGCTGTCATCCTTTATTATGCCGAGACCCATTGGAGTTAATTAATTCGCTACGCCCACGTCAACTCTTGGGCACTCCAGAGCACGCGCACGTCGATATGCGCATTTTTTTCCGTCCTGCTCCCATCCATCTCGACTGGCCGCAGCCGCCACACCAATCATAACACGTGCCACGGCTCGTCCAAGTCTCTCGTCGGCGGCAGCGAGTGCCGACCCGGCACTAGGGATGGACGGCGTCGAGCTTCGGGCTCATAAGGAGGTCCTACTTTCATCAATAGGACATGTACATAACAATCGAGATGTAGGAATGGAAGTGGCTCGCAACGACTGTTGCTGTGGACGGACTCACATAAAGCCCGTCGGACTTTCTGACTCAGCTCGAGTCCATCCCTATCTGCCCCTCGATTTCTCCCGCGCAGTCTTAACGTTGAATCGGTTTCTGACATCAGCCAATCCTTGCATCCATCCGTCCATGCATCCATCCAACTTTCCGCTTTCAGTGTCCTTGTGGTCTCTGTGTGAATCGAAGCTCTTTTTTGATCTCCAGAATGCACTTTTAAAAGTGTTCCCAGAAGGCAGCCTTTAATAGCGTCTGGAGGCAGCCGAGCGAGCAAGTGAAATCAGACATGAGAAAGTCGATGAAACAGTTTATGGAAAAATCGGGCGAATGTCACGGCTGGGAAGTAAAATAAAATACAGGGTTCTGCAGTTAAATGGGGAAGTCCTCAGGTCAGATGTGCACGTCTGACATTGGGGGGTTCTGAGAAATTTTCCACCGGGTATTGCACACTGTGTCCCACCGGTACCGACCATTTTGGAATGGCAATACCTCAGCTCCTGCTCAACCAATTTTGAAAATTCCTTTTGCACGTTATTGCATAATGAATGGCGTGTTGTGTGATTTTATTTGTGAATTCTCATTCTTCACAGTTTTCGTGATGTTTTAAGAGTTGGTGAAAATGGCTGCCATCTACGTTCACACACCATTCTGCACGCTTTGAGAGCAGAAAGATAGAGGATGAGGACGAGAATGCCCAGAGACTGTTGTACAAGCCGTGGGAGGACAAGCCAAGAGAACTCTTTTCCCCTTACCATTGTTTGTTTCTCATGACCAGAAAATCGATGGTACCATTTTGAATTAGGTTTAGGAAACTGATGAGTCAAACTGTCATTTCAAAGTTCGTGATCAACATAAGCCCCGTTCATTGTGCTACAACCTGCAAAAGGAACATTCAAAATCGGTTGAGTAGGAGCTGAGATGTAGCCATTTTAAAGTGGTCGGTATCTGTAGGACACCTTGCAGTAAATAAACGTGCAGTCGTCTACTGCACTGAAACATCTCTATAAGAATCGACTTGGAACCGGACGATTTGGCGGGAAGTTGCTCGAGAATGCAGAGGCATGCGTATTTGACATTGAGGGTGGAAAATGGACGACATCATTGGGCGTTCTTATGCGAAAGCTCCACTGTACATTATAGTACAGTGCTATGAAAACATAACGATAGCGTATGGTAAAATCTCTGAAAACATTATTGTACTTCATCTCCCAAACGAAGAACTTCTGATGAAATGAGTCTCGTGGACACGTTTGACGAGTTTGCGGGTGAAGAGACTCTGTAGACGCCGGCGCTGGAGTCGTCGGTGCTCGAGATGAGGCTCTTGCGCAACGTCTTCTCTTTGCACTCACCGAGAGATGCGTTCGTTTCTCTTTGTATCTCGCGCACGAGACCAAATTTCATGTAAGATGCGAACGAAGCTCTTTTTTTCACCTCCATTGACCTTTCTTCTTCTTCTCCTTGCAATCAAACATCTTTTTACATCAGCGGGATCTTTTCAGAGTCAATTTTGGCTCGTGTCACGTGCATTTTCTCCTTATGATATCGTCAGGGTTCTTGGTTGTGCGTAGGAGTTCGCGGGTTCAACAACCGGGCCTTGTCGACCCGGCGGCCCATAAGTGACGGTGCCAGCGAGGGTCTTTAATGCCCACTAAAAGAAAAACCCCACATCCATCCTCTTGAATACCCTGAAGCAGAGGAAAAGAGCCGGTAAATTTTGTTGGTGGAAGCGATGCTCTTAAGAGCGCATAAATCAATTTCGCAGAAGAGAGATTGGTTGGCTCGCGCTGCTCCTCAGGAACGTTTGAGTGTGTGTGTGGGGGGGGGGGTCGAGGAAAGTCTTGTTTACCTACGCGCAGTGACTGAATTTTGACAGTTTTTTTCTTCTGCCCTGCATTAATTCACAGCACTTTCACCCTCTCCCCAAAGTTGTTGCTGCTTCTCATTATGCCAGAAATCTGCGTGTAAGAGAGACTCGGTTGTCCTCAGTCTTGCTGCAGGGTACTGCAGGTCAACGCGGAGGAGTGTCTTTGTCGACTCAGAGTGATTTTGTCGCATATAGATACGAATATCGAACATGAGTGAGAGAAAATGGTTACGACACCAGTCTGCACCCCCTGATGTTGCTCACGACGTAGTGCAGATGAATCCGGGATTTTTCCTCAGTTCCCATGTCGTCGTATAGAGCCATTTTTTCTGGTCATGGTCCAAAAAAGAATTATGCAAAATTGCACATCAGTGTGCTACTTTCTTACTAGGCAAGTCCGTAGCTTCCTTATTGCACAACTCCCTACTTGGTTAATTATTAGCATTATTTCTCGTGGGAAGATTTATATGCTACATCTTGTGCTTTTTTCCGAAGTGTTGGATCGTTCCTAGGTCGAACATGGTGTTTTCATATCTTCCACCCTCCAATTCCCCCTATTTCCCCCTGTTCAAGAAACTAAACTACCGGCAAGGGGGGGGGGGGGAATGTGTATGATCGATACGTTTTTTGTCTTTTTCTCCTCTTGTCCGCAGTCTTGTTGAAGCGAGTGCCATGACAAGACTAAACGGATTCCTTTCCACACAGATTGTATCGCACCCTGCACAGAAACAATGACTTATGCATTTAAATAGCTTTTGAAACGCCCTCTAAAGGTGGAGCACGAGCTGAATCAACCTTGAGTGCAATTAAAATAAAGCGTCCTCGTGGCCACGAGAGACTTTTTATTGCAGTGCACGAGAAACTTCTATACTCACACTCCATTCCCAGACACTCACACGCACCTCAAAAGAAGTCTCAAATACTGAGCGGGGGAGGGGGGGGATCGTGTGTCGGTAAGGCCCTGTTACGAAACCACAGTTTTATCCTGAGAGAACGTAAGGGATATTTTGGACGTATGAAGTGGGTTTGAGCGGATTTGTTGCATGAATCTGGCCTCATTGACAGGCAGATGACTACGTAAGTCCAAAGAGGATCGAGTCAGCACTATTCTGTTTGCGCATGCTTGCCAGAGCCACCTTTAAACATCTTCATTCGCTCATGGCGAGTGAGAAGTGATCTTGCTCACGCTGTTGTCGCATTTTCTCCTCCAGAGCGCTGACTCGATGAAAAACGTGTTTTTTCGGTGAAAATCTGCCAAAGAGCAGCAGGTAATTAGTAGTAGCATGATAAGAGCTCATACCGACAGATGGGTCGTTGGCTTTTTCTTCTCACCAGAAGAGAGAAACTCGCCTAATGGAACTGATGTGCTAGTCAAAGGGTTAAGAAGGCAGGAAAGCTTTTCTGCTGGTTTCTTAAATCCGATGCAATCTCGGCTCTTATTACAACGCATTCAAATATGAAAGGAGAGAGAAAGAACACTTCTTTGTTCGTGCTTCCACAAGTGAGACGCTGGATTTTGTTTTGGCTACTCCCAAAAATAAAGATTGCTATCGGAACAGCAGCTACGAACTGGGACGGAAAAAAAAGGTTGGCGAGAAGTAGCGACTGAGTTTTTTTAAACCTTATCTTTGCTGCTTCCTGAAGTTTCTCCTCAGACAATGGCCTAAAAGTGACTTTTCTCAACCCTAACGTCGTGCAAAGGCAAAAGAAAGAAAATCCTTTCAGCCTCGTTGAGGGAAGAGAAAATTTCCCTCCCCTGACCATTTAAGGAAACATTTTGGAGGTAAATCCGCCTTGCAGGGGCGGAAATTGCCCAACTGCGTAATTGCAAGCGATTTGAAAAATTTTCTTCTTACTTGTATGTCACGTCTGCCTGGAAAATGATAGATATTATTATAGTTACGGCGTGCCTCCCTCCCTGCCTGCCTCCCTGCCTCCCTGCCTGCGCCAGCCTCCTTGTGAAGGTGCGTTCACCCCTAGCAAGTTTTTCATTCAACCCATCTTTCTGGCGGGGCGTTTTCCACCTACCTGCGTCCGTGATGACAGGGAGGGAGTGGTAATCGCCAGGAAACCCGGCGATCGTAATTGCTGTTGCTGCTGTGACGTTAAAAGGTATTTTGCAAGCCTACAAAGTGTTCATACCACGTGTGAGGCGGCTGCCGGTGACGAAAGTTGCTCTGTCAACTCCTCCTTCAACGTCTCAGCTCCCAGGGGGATCTCACGAGCTAATTTCGTGTGCCACAATGCAATTACTAGAGAGAGAGAGAATTTAGGAAGACATTCTCGGTTTGTTGCACAACCACTTCTCCGCGTGCTAAAGCCAGTGATTCCCTTTATGATCTTTAATTGCAGTCTTTCCTGGTTCCAGCAGTGACTCGTGGAGACGAAAAATACGAAATAGTTGCTTAGTTGCTGGTGGATCATTGCTAGTGATTTTTCATTCATTGTCTCTATCCATCGACTGGACCGATCAGATGCAGGTGGTTTCTCCCTTGTCTCTCTGCCCTCCCGATCTTGCCCGCCATCGTATGAAGCTGAAAGATGTGACGTTGAGCGATGAAGATTTTTCTTCTCAAATGGTTTTCTTATCTCAGTCGCCATCACTTGTGGGAACGGAGAATTCCTGTGGCTTTTGCAGCAACTTCCGCTCAATTTTGCTTTCAACGTTCCGTCCACGTGATGAATTACAGGGTGTCGCAGATGAATCCGGAATTCTTCTCCGTGATGAAATGCTAATCATTAAGGAAGTAACGACGCTGAGACTGTGTAATTTTGAATGATTGTGTTAGGGACGATAGAGTAGAGAAGAACTTAATGCGGCGGCAGCTTTGACTTGGGCCCGAACGTCTTGACTACGGTCAGGAAAAATGTCAAATTTTTCTGCGGCACCCTTTTGAGTGGTGCAGACTCCCTTGTAACTACTCTCCCAAACTCATCTATGAGATTTGCGTCCACGTATGCAATTCAAGTAATATGTAATGAATATGTCACTTTCTTTCCAGTGCCTCCGCGGTTTGCTCCTGGCCACAGCCGGTTCTCACGCCGCCGGGACGCAGAAACCGTTCGAGCCTACGCGTCCACGAAACCCTTGCTCCCTCCGGGAGGCCCCTCCGGTTCTAGAGTCGGCATCACCAACTCGAGACCTTCCACGGGACACAACTACCAAAGGCCTCCGGGTCTCCCTTACCAAGGTGAAGAAGGAATAGAGAGAGAAGAAGAGGACGAGAATTCGGCGATGGAGCTCAAAAGGCAGTTGGCCTCGGCCAAACAGGACCTGCACTTTTCAAAGGTGAGTCTACCATCACAGGGCGTGGATATCATTGGATCTTGGCTGAATCAATTCATGATCCCAGTCATTTTAACTGTTGACCCTTGATAGTTCAACCTGCATCTTGTCTACCCCCTTACCTCATCAAAGGAATGTTACTGCATAGTAATTCTTTGGAGCTTTTGAACTCAAGGTCCGCATAAGAGAGCAGAACGATCTCCTCAAGGAAAGAGATCGCCAAATTGTCATCCTGGCCGAAGAGTTTGCGCAGGTATTGAGCCATGATTTTGCGAGTCAAATCGCGCATTCTTTCTGCTTCGCACGAATGCACACATACATGCACACGCCCGCACACACACACACACACGCACGCACGCACGTGCTGAGGGCACTAGACAAAGTATGACACACAACACCCGTGTACGTGATTGGGTAAGGTCAAATGCAACACTAATGTGAGAAGGAAGAAATCAGGAAAGCTAAATTTGTTGACTTTTAAACTTCAGTGCAGCTGCCCTTGGAGAGGGAAAATCTTGACAAGGTGCCCCCTGAGCCTCTTCGACGGCGTAGTCATCCCCAAGCTTATCAAGGTCGGCCTTCAGGTCCTCCAAATTCCTGCGGTTGAGCTTACCGGCCAATTTTTCTCTAGATCCCCGCGTCAGGGGACTGTAATGGCCAGAATTTGGCACGCAAGAAGTTGTCCTGGCTCCAGTGCTCTGTTGTTTTTGGCATTATGTCTTGGGTCGCCATCGGCTATTGAGATAGTTGGCAGTAATGCCATAGTTCTCGAGCTGGGCCAACCTCTTCACGTTCCCTCCCCTTACTCCACCGTGATTTTCATGTGTGGAGGGTACCAACTTGGCATCAATTGACTCTCAGCTATCGCAATAGTGAAGCAAAAAAGTTCCAGGCGTTGCATTTGACCTTGCCCGTATGTGTCAGATTCGCCACCTAAAGCTTTTAGTGTGTTTTGAGTTCTTCACCGCTTTAACGCACTTATTCTGTGCTGACCAATAGTCTCGCTTCAGCCTTCATCGTGACTGCAGTGTCGCTACAGGCACTACCCCACGTATGATAATTCAGCACCTGTGCCCATATGACGTAATTGTAATGTGAGGCCTCGCAATTCTAACCCTCTCCGTTAGACACTTGACACATTTTCACCGTCTAAGCTCAAAAACAAGAGCCTCACATATGGTCTCAGGAAGGAAATCTTAACCAAGCCTCGGTAGAAAAGACCTGTTTTTCTGACAAAAATGCTGACATTTTCCCTTCACTTTAAGGCTAACCCGACCGCTTTAAGTCATGCCTGAGACGTCTTAACTCTATTCGACAGGGTATTACGAAGGGTAAGAGTATGACTTTCGGCCCTCACTTCACTTTTACCTATGCATCACCCATGATTAATGGAGGGCGAAGGAGCAAAGGAGAACATTAAATTTCTCTTCTCCCTCGCAATAGATCAGGAAAAAGCCCCGAGCGTGATCGTGTCTCTCGTGTTTCAGATCCCAACTTTTTTTTTCCAAGCTCATGTGTTTGGCAACTGTTAAAGTTGGGCCAACTTTTTGGATACTTTCACTGAAAAAAAAGTGATCCTAAATGTGGCGGATAGCGTACATGGATACGAAACCACCACTGATTTCGCTCTTAACTGTGGATGTAAAGAGAAGCTCAGAGTGGACGCAAACATCAAAGCACTCATCTTGGATAAATAATGGATACTACCTAGAGCTCTTTCTTACAGGAAAAGTGTCATAAATCTTGACTAAAACTGACCATATGACTTTACTCAACGTCAAAAAATTAGAACTGTCACGTTGCTACCACGAAAAAAATGTTAAAAACGGTATACTCTTCGTAAGCACTCTTTGCGGACTCACTTTGTTTCCACGAGCCTGTTCAATATAAGAAGTAAGGATCTCAGGCTCCGAAATCGTTTTATCTACTGCAAGAAATCTCTCCCTCCCCCGCAAAAAACTCTTATGCGTAGGAAGGTGGCGCATTCACTCCTAGCCAAAAAAAATTCAACACCCTCGCAAGGTCAAGTTTGCGTGAAAAAAGGATCCCAATTTTTTCCTCAAAGACTTTGCCTGCTTCCTCAGCCTATTTGACAGGGTATATCCTTCATGAACAATGTCCGCCGAAGTGTGACTTTAAGCCCCATTGAGATTGCTGGCTGGAGGCGAGGGAGTTCCTGAACAGGGACCCTGCGAGGAGTTGGTGTTGGTGAGGAAAGAGACCCTGAATGGGACATACTTTTTTTTTGCCCGAAGGGATGCGAAGCAAAAAAATCCCGCTGACCAGATCGTCGCTCGGCCTCGGCTTCGGTCGTCCAGATGTCATCAGATGACGCAATCAAGTCTTCACCTGCCTCAGTAATTGATTTGCTCACGCCAGATTCCTTTTGGAAAGTGCGCCTGTGATGTCTCTGCCAAACTGTCGTGTTGACCGCAAACCTGCAACCGGTGCGAGTTTTCGTACTTGTGGAGCTGCGTCAATGACGTCACCGACTTTGCTACCTTTTCCTTGTTTTCAGTTTCGTCCATGTTGACACCACAGATGGGGTCAACGCAGTTGTGGTAGTTGCCTCAAGACGGACTAAAGTTTTCGGCAGTTCTTCTCTTTGTTTTTCTTGCGCCATTTTTTCACTTTTTGCGGTCGTCAGCGGCGATTGTGATGATTTGTATTGCGTGGTTTTACCCAGTCGTTGCTGAAGTTCCGTGGCACTGACTCCATTGTCATTTTCGTCATTTCCTATAGCTCACACGTTCCATCAGCTCGTCAGGAGGCCAGTCTCCTCTAGATGCATCCACTGGTCCCTCTGGGCTAGGTCCGGGCTCTCCCTACCACAGAGCGAGCTCTCTTAGCAACGGCGGATTGAGTTCCTTGGGTTCTGCGGGCTCCTCTTCAGGTCTTATCAGACCCAACTTAAGCAAAGAGCTTATGCAAAAGCTTCGGAGCATGACCGAGACGATCAAGATGCTCAGCGACGAGAACCAGAGGCTCAGGAACAAGGAGATAGAGGTGACGGAGCAATCACAAAAGGAGGACAAGCATGGCGATTACGAGAACCTGACGAAGCCTGAGCTGATCTCACTGGTGGTTTCCTACGACGAGAAGCTCAAGGCTCTCAGCTCAGAACTGAGCTCGATCAACAAGGCCAAGCAGCCGCAACAACAGCCTCCCAAGACTCAGGATAAGTACAAAGCTCTGGCCAGGAGGCTCAAGGAGGAGAGGAACCAATACAAGGAGACCTGCGAACAGAAACTGTGAGTGAACTTGCATTACGTACGTATGCGATGAAGTAATTTGGGCAAACTTATGCTCCAGTTCGCCGACAGCCAACTCGTGAATACGCTAGTAACGATATCATAACCTTTAATTATAGGACAGAGCAAAGCGAATTGAAGATAGAAATGGAGAAGATGTCTGATTTAATTGGAGAGCTTCGGGAACACTGCCAGCAACTCCAACAAGAGCTCCAACACGCACAGCAAGCACACCAACGACAAGAGTGTAAGCATGTGGGACTTCAAGTCGCCATGGCAGGCAGCGAGGGATCTAGGCCTATCACAAACCTGAGGAAAAGTTCGAAGACGTCGTCGTCGTCGTCCACCCTAGCCAAGGCAAGATCTGTGTATGCCAACAGCAGCAGCAACAGTACGTCTTCTACTACGTCTTCGAAGGCTTCACCAAAAGTGAGGCCTCCGCCGCCGCCACAGAAAGCCAGTCACAACGTGGGCAAGGCCAACAGCATCAACCAAGGGCCCAAGATTGCCAAACCGGTGTCCAAACCACAGAGAGGCGGGGTGCCAAGTCCCACTAATAGAAAGATCTCGTCTACATCCAGGCTCCCACAGCCTTCTCCTTCCCGGATTCCACAGGCTTCCTCTTCACCATCGAAAGTTGCTGCAACGAATAGATCCGGGGTCGGGGTCAAGAGTCCCGTTCAATTGCTCAGGAGTCCGCCTCCTCCACCTCCACCTTCCCAGACGGCAGATGGGCAGCCGCCACTGGCGTCCACGCCTAGTCCGCCGCTCACACCGGTGCCTCAGCCGGCTAGTCTGCCCAACTCGGTCAAAGAGGATCCAATGTTAGACAGAAAACTCTTGACGGATGAAGAGGATGAAGAGGTTCTAGTTGTCGAGGAAGATGGAAGGATTCAGGTACTGTTCATATACGTGTGTTAAGACTATGCGATACTCGAGTATTAAATCGAGTATCGACACTGTTTCAAGTATAAAGTGTCGTATTGCCTAAAAATTATTGGCGATACTCACTAGAAGATACTTTTCACCTTTTTCCTTCCCGAAGCTCCTAGGTATTTCTCTACCTAGGCACCTCAAATTTGAAGCAGTTGGCTACAAGGAACTACTTACTGGGAGGGCTTACATCAAATTGTACACTCATGACAAAATAAACGTAAATGCCCTTTTTCCTCCTAAAGCTGCTCGTCCTTTTCGACAGCCTTTTTTTCCACTCACCGATTGGAAAAAAGGTCAGCATCAGAAATGGAGGTGATGGAGGTTGCGTGATGTCAATGGAGGTAGCAAGTAAAACATAAAAGCTGCCGAAAAAGGCGACCAGACGTACGTCTAGCCGCAGCTTTAGCTATATATTTGGCCTCCATTTATTTGCATCTACGTACGTACAGTCTCTTGCACTTCCTCCTAGCTCGTGGTAAGTTTCCAGTCTCTGAGCACCGACTATCATCTCCATGAAACGCACTGTTGTGACCCCTGGTAACATTCCTGGTCCAATTACCAGGCATCAGTACAGAAGTCAGATCAAGTTGACGCCAAAAGTAACAAGGAGTTACAACGATTGATACTCAAACGTTGTCACCATCAGTGGCGACACTTAATTAAAATTGTGCAAAGCGTCCTCACAACCGTGCAAGGTATACTAAAAATCCCAATGTCATGGCGTACAATTTGGTGTGAACCCCGAAGTATAAGCACCCATTATAAACGGCTCACAGTAATTCCTGGTACAGAAAATATGTCAAGACTCCGCGATATTGAAAAAGTATCGTATCGTTGATGCTCGATGTTTTCCCCGTTTATCACCCGATACTCGATCCAATACTCGAAAGCATCGCCACCCAAAAGTATACCCTAGACGCAATACTGGGGTACTGTATGTAGAGTAATGTACTCAATACCAGAGCACGACAGAAAATAATCAATGCAAACTATTATATTTTGCCTTTATATTTTGCGCTGGCTTTTTTCTGACACATTAACCATAGTGTGTTCAATACAATCTGTACAGCACAGTCTGTACACCATTTATGGGACATGTCGATGTCAATATCAACCTTGGGTCAATGATGTTGCCTTTCTTAGATGAACAAGCTATCTGTTCCGGCCCCCTGCGGCTCTACGGCCTCATCCGTGGGAGGCGGCGACCAGAACAGCGCCGATGACGAGGGCAGCAGGGACGGAAATTCCTCAGGAAACGGGAACGAAGAAGAAGCTTTAAGAGCAGATTCAGAGACGGCCCAAACTAGGAGCGTCAACGACTTCACGCCCAGGGCGGGGAAGAGGAGAGGTGTGGGATCAGGCGTGGCTGCCGAAGGAGGCGTGGCTGCCAGGAGAGTTCACAGAACGTGGAAGCATTTCTACGAAGAGGTAAAAAAAAGCCCTTGTGGGTGGGTTGGGGAGTCATAATGTTCTTTCACATTGGTCCCTTTTCCAGGATGAAGATGGCATAGGAAGAGAAGTAAGACACCGTATTTGCTTAATTATAACCCCCCTCGTACTCCTCTCTGGAATAATAGTTCAGGTGACAGTAATGGCGTTTAGCTCCCCTTGAAGAAGCCCCCTTTGAGTACAGTAGGTGTTGGATTTGCAATGCATGGGGCAGCCTTGATTAGGATTTGATTGCCAAATCCTTCGAAGCGTGTGGAGTGTCATCAAATCCAGATAGGTCAGAGAATAACCAGGTTCACTGATTTAGGACAAAGCGTAGCGATACCAGGTCAAAAGCTGAGATAAAGAGGATGTGGTCTGTGGTGATTATTGCAGCCTCCCTCCCTCCCTCCCCCCCCCCCCCCCCAAAAAAAAATGAACTTGTTTACCACTCTTATCCAGTGTTTTTCAGTAAACAGAAGTTGTACAATATCGCAGTTTTTATATAAGCTATGGAAACCTATTATCCCCCGGGGGGTTAGTCAAGCAAATACGGTGATTTGCTTGGTTTTTCTCACGCTTGGTAACTCGAGCGGGATAAAACCTTGCCTGAGTTTGCTTTTCTCCTTATTTGACCCAGAGAACAATAATCCCTCCATTATCCGTTACGTTTGGCTTGTATACTTCAAGCACTGCTTGCTCCTCAGAGCACCTTCAACGACCGATCTCGTTTAAGCTTGTACAGTACTTCTTTCCCTTCCATTTCAGCTCGAGGAGCGCCGGGAGCAGAATCCGAACTTCCCCTTGTCCAAACTGGCAGAATCGAGCTTGGCGGCCGCATCTTCATCCGCTGAATCTCCTTCTACCACACTGCAGCATCTGTTTAAGAATTCCAGAACCAAAGCTGAACAAGAGGCAGATATCTCGTCCAGTTCTCCTCAGCTAAACGATCGGAAATTTTCGTTACCAGTAGAATTCGCTGAAAAGATCGAAGACAGAGTGGACGAGGGTCTGGAAGACGCAATCTCAGAGATTCAGGCGGCTTTGCAAGGACACAGCACAAGGTGAGGAGAATTTTGGTGCCACCCTACCTAAGGCAGAGGGCTGTGAAGAATTTTCGTCTCCCTCTGCTTTTTCAGGTCAAAGTCGTTGTCGACCTTGCGCGGCAGCGGCGGCGGCCGCATCCACATTGCGCGTCCGTGGCTCAAGAAGAAGTTGTCCGTCCCTGACTTCCCCACACAGCAACAACAGCACAGCTTAACGGAAGAATCCACATCCGAGGACGAGGTTGATCGGGCATGTTCAAGCCTTCAGGGGGCCCTTAGAGCGCACGCCCAACGCCGCTTGGCATTCGAGCGGCTTGAGGCGGACGCCGACCTCTTCACCAGAGGCAAGGTCAACGCGCTCAAGGCAGTGTTCAACCAGAGGAGGAGCAACAAAGCCGGAGGTGCAGGAGGCTCCGACGGAGTCACCGACGATGACGAGGATGTCGTCTACTGAGATTGCACGGACCTTGAGCGATCCCGCAGAAAAAGATCTTCGTCCAATCACCACTTTTGCATACAACTTGCGCACATTGTTTTGTTAGGATTTACCCTTTATTTTACGAGTATTTTCTAGGTGTCGTCATCGAAGTAGTTAGTACTGTGCATGTCTTGCTAGTACGTAGAGTGGAAACAGCGTAATATCGGCGTCATTGTGATAGAAAGAAAATCTACACCTAAATAAAGGTTCTCGCTGACAGCAACCCGTTCTTGATCCTAGACCAGGCAGCCTTCCACAAGCTCAGGGTACTCGCATCGACTGTTATCGGGGTCGTACACCAGTCCACTGGGACAGGTCTGAAAGACAACCAACCTTGCCTTGAAGTGCATTCCTGAAATAGGAATCAAGGGCCCCAGGGTCGAGAACCATTCGGGTCAACCCGACCTGGTACTCGTGGGTTAAATAAAACAAGTTCAGTGGGACTGAGACCTACTAACACCAATGAATTGCTTCATTCTGCTTTTCTGCACTCTCATTGGCTTTCTCCTGAGAGTTCGATTCTGTATTAGGTAAATCGTGAGATGCGTTCAGCCAGGCGCAGACTCGCGATTCATCGTGACATGCCGGACAGCATAGGAACTAAGGAGATTTGCAAGTCACTTTGAAGGTGGGAAAAGACATGGGCAAATTGTGAATCTCCTCAGTCCACACTTTGATTTACCATGGCGATTGCATCGTTGCCGACGCAAACGAAGAAGGCAGTGTCGCAGTTCGTGGAAGGGTAAGCGAGCGACTCGCCGTTCACCGGATCGGTGCAGTCGAAGTCGGGATCTGTGACATCAGAAGTGACAAAAAAGGCGGGAGAGCTGTTACATTTGCCTATGTCGTCACCTATCGCTTCACAGATGAACGGAAGGATCGTGGCTTCGTCTCCGTCGCACTGGCAAGACAACATCCCGAAACCGGAGTCTGCAGCGCCAAAGCTCACCCGTCCAATAGCGCCGCAATCGCCGTCTACAAAGGCGTTGCCAAAGCAACCCTGGCCGCTGCAGCACACGTGATACGTCCCCTTGTGGAGTGATCATTGGAGAATGCATCACAACACCTGTTTCGCTTCATTCACCTGCTCGGGTTCCACCGTCACCAACGACCTCACCCCGTTGTCCCAGACGAACTGGCCATCGATCCAGATGGCGTTAATCCAGAAGTTAGGGGCAGCTCCGGACCTCCCCGGCTTAATATGTGCAAAAGCACAGCTTTCAGATTATATCCATTTTCAACTGTACTCTCACCTCCCCCCAGAAATGCTTCATGACCGAGTGGTACTCGGACGGGGACTCGAACGTCCAAAGCTGGTGCTTAAGGTTCTTCGTTGTCCTGGAGGCGCACTCCTCCTTGGCCTGGGCGCGGCTTAGCCCATTCTGAACCAAGCCGTAGCATTTCCCGTGTACAGAGTCATAACCCTGTTGGCAGGCGCCTGTGGAGGAGAGGCGAATTGTGCAAGTCTCCTGGTCCATTTGCGAGCTCTTACCGTCAGAGATTCCTGCTAGAGCAGTGAGAGTCATCAACAGCGGTAACCAAGACTTCCTCATGCTGATGTTGGAGAGTGATTTGGATTTAGATACGACAAAGCGTTACAACGCTTCTTCATTAGTTGATAAGTTATCATTTGTGTGAACTGTTTGTCATCTGTATTCACGAGCGCACTGCTTCTGTACGATATCATTGTATAACATTTCGTTCATTGTTCAGCGTGAGATTGGCTCCGCTGCAGTCAGATTTTTTTGACTGCACATTGGCCCATTTGGCCCCGAATCCAAATTTAAATCTACCTGGAATCTTCCTGAACAGCATCAAATTGTTCATCATCATGAGACTCCCATGGTGAACTTGGTCATCGTGACCAAGCAAGCGTGCAAAAAGATTTGAAGAGGTGTAGTCAACATGTCCAACGTCGGCCATTTCACTTACAGGACTAGCTTGAGCTATTTCCGACTTTTTGTATCTCTTCAAGAGGGATCCCCTGCATGTAGCACATCAATGGCGTTCCAATCGGCGCCAGCATCGTCTCGGGCCTTCAAGACAGCAATTTATTTCAGTGCAGTCTCTCTGGTAATCCTACGTTGATGACCAATGACCCTCAAAGAAGTACCAACATTGAGTACGTGAATCCTGTCCACTACGTTGCTCTGCTAAAACACCCCCGTATTTATTGACTAACTCGTTGTTATTACAAACTGACTTTGACGCCAGGGTGAGCATGGCAGTGACGGCGGCATCCAGGGTCACGCGTTGGGCGTCTCCCAACGGCCACTTGGATCGCCAGGGCCATTGGGACCTTTTCCCCCCGAACCACATGGAAGAGGGAGTTGAGCAGAGAAGAGTTATTCCCCATGCTAGCTCTACAGCTTGCCTTTTATGCTGGCTGATGCAGATCTGTTTCAACGTCTCTTTGCGCTCCAAAGCAACAACTGATTTTCTTCGTTTTCACTTCTGGCCAGCACCTCATGTTTCCCAAAGCACCAAAGCCTTTGCCTTTGTCATCGTGAAGAAAAATGGCTGAAGTGATAGCCATGATGAATGAGATCCCAGCGTAGACGCAGAAGATTCCAGCCAGACCAAGCGCGTCCTGCATGAACGGGTGAGCCGTGGTGAAGGCAAGCAGGCTTAACAGGGAGGCAGCCACGGAAATGGACCCCGCCAGGGGAGCGACCTATGACATGCCGACATATATCATATGTCAAACACGGTATGACTGGAATGACCTTGTTTTACCTCCGCAGACACCAACTCTCCCTGGAGCGACCAGGGAATGGTGCCCGGGCCCATGCCGAAGGTCACCATGAATATCACTAGGCATCCCACTGGCAGGGCCTCAACCACCAGGAATGTGTCTCCGACCAGCAAAATCATTTGTTCCTTGTTTGATCAACGACAATTGACACTCATGTCTCATTTTCTTTTAGTTGTATCATAACTTACTTTGTAGTGCATGACCAATCCAAGCAGGAGCACTGCGAGCCCCATAAGAGCCGCCGAGATGGTCAGCAACTGGCTCTTGCTGCAGATCTTTCTGAGCATGAGCATGCCCAAGATGTTCCCGAAAAGTCTGCACACGCTGGTGGCAATGGCAGCAGAATAAGCGTCGCTCATGACCGAAAGATCCTATGAAAAGTCGTATGAATAACCCGGAGCGACCTCCTCCTATATTATACAATACTTAACCTGAAGAATGTCGACGGCGTAGAATACGACGACTGTGGCTCCGCTGGTCATCATCATGACCATGAGGGCTACCAGCAGCAGCGTTCGTGCGGCCGTAGAAGGTTGCAGCAGCAATTGCCACAGCTCAGAGATCTTCTTGTTGTTCTTCTTCCTAGCTGCCAACTCCTCCAGTACATTGAGCTCGGCCGAAACGTTGTAGTTCTTCCGCCGAAGCCTTGGACAAAACACGTGCCCAAACACCCATTACTTTACGAATGCCAAACCAGCCTTTACCAGCGCAAGGTGTCCTCGGCAGCGGCGTGTTGGTCCTGGAGCATGTACCAGCTGGGACTTTCAGGGCAGTAGAAGACGAAGGAGAAAACGACGAGAATGGGAAACTGTGCACAGATGAACGAGACGTAGGTCCAGTGAAAGCATGCACCCAACAAATAAACAAGGGTAATGCCCAGGCTGATGCCCACGGTGCCCAAGGCGCCCAAGTACGCCCTTAGGGTGGAGGGAGAGATCTCAGAAATGTACATCTGCACCGTGGCACAAACGATGGCGCAGCCCTGAAGCACCCGAGCTATCGCCAAGACCCAGGTAGTCCCGGCAGAGACTGTGGTGGCCAAGAAGCCCGCGGCCGTGAGAATGCTCATCAGGATGATGGTCTTCTTACGGCCAAAGGCGGACGCCAAATATCCAATGGCCAGAGAACCCAACAACTGGCCGATGTTACTCAAACCAGCTGCAAGAAAAAGGACCAAGTGTCTTTACACACATTACCTTGTCAGATACATACGAACAGTTGGCTAGGTCAAAAATTGGGATTCTCTGTGGGTGTCCCAAATTTGTGACTGCATATCATATGAAGACTTTGTCGTCAAATGAGACTGAAAAAGAGTTTTATCCATGCCCAAATGCATTTAAAGTTGTATAAAATTGTGATATAAGTTGCAATTTTTTTTCAGGACCTGCTGTAAAAATGTTTTTCTAACAAACTGGAACATGTCAGCATTTTGGTGTGTGATTTTTACCCAGTTCAGCAGCTTCTGAAAGCCACCAGAGCGGAAATCGACTTTCACTGCAAATTTACTACAGTAGCTTACTACATAAATTTCAAATTAAGTTGGGACATGCAACTCTTTTTGAAAACTATTTGACTACATCTTCATCATTTGTCCTGAGGTAAAAAAAACCCAGACCCCATCAGTGAATTTTCGAAATTGATCCCTTTTCGACCTAGCCAAATATACAGTAATGCAAGAGGTCCTCTGAAGGTTCATACAGTGAAAATGCAAGATGCAACGGCATCCAGGTACGAACAACTTCACCAAGAGTTAAGCCAGCAAATCTTATGGCATGGTTCATTTTAAAATACTTAAGCAGCTAGTAGCGTTGTTGCCTTAACTGATAGTTTGACTGTTTAAGTATGGCAAAGGTTAGGGTTGCTCCAGCGAGTTGGAACTAGAGGTTCGTTTGGGATGATGCAAAAGCAGTGTTTAATCAATAGATTTATCCAGGTTACTTTCATAGTCAAGTCGCCTGTGCTGGTATCCAGCCAGTCGTTAACCACTCAACCTATGAAGATCCAAATCAACCTCACCGATCATCCCTTCCTCCGTGTTGGTGACGTGCTTCTCGGCGCTGAGCTGTGGGAGCAGGACGGCGGAGAACCCCAGGACTTGACCAATGTTTAAGTTGCTCATCAAGCAGATGAGCACGACTCCGTACTAAAGGATCAGTCACAGCAAAGAAAATGTAGAGCAGCCGATGATCCCACTACGTACCAGTTTTTTGCTTCCTCCCGTGGAATGCGTATTCTCTTTTTCTTTTTCTTCCTTAGGCATCTCTTTCTCTTTGGTGTCCATAATTCTAGGAAAAGAAGTTATTATTGTTATGGAATTAACTCAACCAATACCACGTCAAGCAGCTCACTCCTACTGTACCTGCAACGAATGCAACAAGCAGACTATGATATGGTCCTCGTCTTCCATGTACAGAGTGAACAAAAGTCACGGTTGCACGGTACAAGATTCGAGCACTTTCCTCTCAATGCGCACATTGTACATAATTGTGCTGTATGGGGTATGCTCGTTCAAGCGGGCTTTTCTCTGCCAACTTACGCACTACTCAGGGACTGCAGTTGGTACTTTTTCCTTCCTCATGCCACGCGCACACGCGCTTACAAGAGGAGGCATTTTTCGCATGCCTGCGGCTTCACATATGATGTCCTGAAACGTTACCAATCGCTTATTTCCCAGCAACTAACTCAGCCGGTCTCGGTGTTGATTCATTTATTGTGGTGGGATCATAAGTTCAATGAATTAATGTAATGTTAAAAGGCCTTAAAGGTCGATTCTGGCCTTTTCTGAATGAGCAAGCTTGAGCGCGCTCAGCAATTCTCCTTGGGTGAGGACCTGCCAAATTCTGCGCGAGGCTTAGGTTTTGACCTCGACGTCACCCTCTGCATCCTCGAAAATGTCACTCCCTACGCTAAGGCTGAGCTAATTCGGGACGAACAGTGCCTTTCTTTCTTTCCGCACTCCAAGAAGAACAACATGGACAGATTTGAGATCTCCGTCGGCTAGCAACAGCGCAGCCAAAACCGATGGGGCTGTAAAAGGAAATCGTTCCGCGCCAAAGTTCATTCCAGCAGGATACAGGAACAGCCATGCCAAAAGTGGCCAAGATGACTTGCATCGACTGTCTTCTCATGTCCCGTCCAGTGGGAAGGATCATGGCAACAGTGGAGTCTGCACAGACGTCATTTGCCACACATTCAGCGATGTTCTCCTTTGTGCTGCAAGCAGATCATGCCAAAAGTTGCGTAAGTGGCGTGCTAAAATGCCAAAAAAGTAAGCTTCCTGCCTGATCAAGTATAACATTGACATTTGGCTTGAAAGTGGATCTCCATTGTCTTCGTATGTGTTGCGTCACTAGAGTTTGGACTTTTAGGTGAAGATTAAAGTCATGCGCTTTCAACTTTGCTTGAAATCGTCCTAACCTGTTGCAATCTTTGCGTATTTCTCAAATTTATTTTAATGATTTTAAAACAAATTAGCATTGAAGTTACCAATAGTAACATTGAACTTAGATTTCCTGAAAGTTTTCTGACACTCGCTGAATATTTAACTAAAATATCATATGCACAGAAACATGTCTTGCTAAGAGGGAGAGAGAGAGGAGTTGAAGCGTTAACGCAACCTATTTCTTCCGGTCTCACTAAACCTCTTTTGTCCGCTAAAAGCTTTACCTAGGCGGCTTCTCAAATTATTTCCAACAGGAGTGCACATTGGGGTGATCTGATTTGGGACAATTTTGGAGAATGTACCTGCAATGTAGATTTCATACTTTATCTTTGCTGAAAGTTTGGGCAAAAAGTACTCTTCGTGAAGTAATTTTTCAAACTGAGGCTCCTTGGACCAGAAGCCACAGCTCCAGAAGGACACTTCTCTGGGCTACTTTGCAAGGCCGCAGTCCACTTTTGGGAGGCGCAGTCCAAAAATATTTGATTCGGGTTCTAATTCACACCGAGCCCCACATTGACACCAATGTTGCAGTTCAAACTTTCCAAAAAATCAAATCACCCTAGCGCGCTTCCAGCCCATACTGCATACGAACCTGTACGAACACTTGTACATAAATTCAACAGTACCTGCATGACTTGACATTCACCGATGCACTGACTGCCGGACTGCTGCCACACACGCAGACCCACACACACACGCACAGAGTCACTCTTGACATTTAAATAATGTACGTGGACAGCCCAGGTTTATGTGTGTGCTGAGAAGAGGAGGAGGGCAATTTTTTTGCCCCAGTAGCTACGTAAGTAGGGGGATTTCCTCATTTACATGGTGGAGAAGAAACATTGCTTGCTCCACAAATGATTGTGCTGTTGACTATAGTAGTTTCTTCTCTTCCAAACTTTTACAATGTGTTTATTTACCCTTCCTTCCACACTTTTTTCTTGAAGGTGAGGGCATGCGAAAAAATATTCTCTCGGCCTTCACATTTTTATACTCTAAAACTTTCTTCTTCAGTCGGTGCTTCCCAAGCGAAAGATCAACACATGAAAGAGAAACAGTTCGAGCACTTTTCTCAAAGCAGACCAGAGTCGTGTATTTACACATAATTTTTGCTTCCAGAGGGGGAGGAAAGCCCGCTGCCTCCTGCCTCCTATCCTCCCCCTCCCTCGGCCTTGCTTCAGTCAGTTCTGCAAAGGCCTGAACATGGCCACCACCAGCATTGAGACGTTCCAGTCGGTGACCACGACGACCAAGACGACCAAAACTTCGTCTTCCAGAGTTGTCGGTGCCAAGAAGGGCAAGGACAAGACGCACTTGAAGCAGCAACAGCAGCACGAAGCGGCAGAGACGATTCTCGGCAGTGTTAAAGAAAAGGCCAAGGTAAACATGAATAAGAATTAGGGCCGAGATGAGCTGATACAAACTGTTGATCCGTCAGATTCCTTCATCTGTTTCCCTGACACTGGATGACGTTGACGACCTGATTGCAAGACTAAGCAAGGAGGAGATTGAGGAGCTTGCAAAGGTCGATCCTGACGTAAGCTCAATGCAATCTTTTTCGAGGTCTCCACTACTCATCACTCGTTGGTCGTGAAGTCAGTGCCGTTCTTTTCCCTTCTGTCGCAGGATGTTCACCTTCCTGCACACCTTCGTTGCCTTTACCACTGTGACAAGTCGAGCACGGGCAAACTCAACCGCAAGAGCGTCCTCGCCAACCTCAGAGACGCAGCCTCGAATACTCCGGACAAGGAGGACGCGGTCAAGTACGTCCCCGGGGTCATCAGAGGGAAAAAGGTGCACGTCCATCGCTGCCTCTTGGGCATTTTCTTGTACTATTCGACCGTCTCAGTTCGTAGCGAAGCGAGTTAGGTCCAGTCCCCTCCCCGCTTCCCCGTCCTACCAAGAGCAGGAGGAGGAGAAGAAGCCCGCCCTGGACTTCCAGTTGAGTCAGGAGGAGACCGAAGAGTACGACAAATTCTTCGCGAACGCCTCTCTGGAGGACCTGAAGGACGTCGCCGACATCCTCGGAATCATTTACCAAGTAAGCAAGGGGAAGGAGGAGAACATTCCATCTCTAGCATTGCATCAGTATGAAAGCAGTTTCACGTGACTCCACCATCGTTGCACTGCAGGCGCCGTGTTTCAGGAGCTTAAACCTGCTAAGGATACTGCATTGGTAGAGGCATTGATGGGGGTGGGGGTTCGAGGACCATCCAGGGGACCCACGAGGCTAGTTCCAAAATTTCACTTTTATTGCTTCCTGTGGGGAAATGGGCCTCTAGCCGTAATATTAAGATTTCACTGAGAACATCTTTTTATTAAGGGCCATTTACTACGGATGCTTTTATCTCAAAGATGCAGAGTTTAGCGGAGTTACTGATTACATAGAACTTGACTATTGTGAAAAAAATTAGCCGTCTTACAGCAAAATTGCGTATCAGTTTAGTTTTCAAGGAGAGTCTTAGCTCTGCATGGAAGGGTCAACAACTTTTGTAGCTGAATCCAGTTAAACGTTATGGCCAAAAATAAGAGTGTGCACGGCAGACATTAAATACGGTATGTTATAAAACTTTGTGTTAAAAGTGCCCATAGTAAATGGCCCTTGGAAACAAAATGTTTCTAGTAAAGTCTTAATATTTTGGCCAAAGGCCAACAGCCAAGGCTAAAGAAACATTTGCTAACTAGCCTAGCATCCCCGTATGCCGCCGAACTGTGCTGATAACTTCGGTGTGTCTAGTCAAGCATAACGCTCGATTGTCAAGGCAAGTTCAAATCCTTGGTGTACTTGATGTGAAGTAAGCGTGACTTAGGTCCCCAGCTGCATCAGTGCATTATTGCGTGAAGAGTTGAGTCCTGTTGAAGGAAACCCCCTAAGTTTGGAGCGTTAAATCACAGTAAACCCCACTTCATCAATTCACTCTTGTCCCGGCGGATTTTGCATCTATTTAGCGAGGGATTTATTATCCAAGGGCTGAATTTGGCGTGCCAGTAGTCCAAAATCAACCGAGTACTGTGGAAGAAACCGACATTGTGTACGTATAGAGCATGTCTGCCTGCATGTGCAAGTGAAAAAAACCTGCAGGGTTCAGTTCGTGGAATTTCTGCAGTGAAGTTCACTTTTTTCACACTTAAGAGAAAAACAGAGAGAAAATCGGTTATGCGCATGCAACATCTCTTCGAGCTTGCGGTGAGATTGGGGTAACTGAGAGAAAACATGATGTCTTAGGAGGGAAAAGCACAGTCTGCCTTCGATATAGTTAATTTCGGAATACTTCACTATGTCGAGATTCTGCACCGTCTCCAAGGTTCCTATGTACGTAAACAGGGGGTCAAAAAGAGCACTCACTACGTGAGACGTCAATGTCGAAAACTTACTTTTTTGATGGTTGACTGTATTACTCAAGGTCCTGGCATCAACTGAAAAGTTGGATTATTCAGAGTTGTGGAGACCTTATCTAAGGTCCGGGATTTATGACCGGGGGTTATGTTCCATTCAAAGGGAAATCGCCCTTTTTCTTTTAAGAAAGAAAGAAGGCTTAAATCTTATAGTAGAGCAAGGTCCACTGCGTTATATATCCCTCACCCTCTAAATATATAACTCACGTCGCAAACGGTTCTGTGTGTGCAAAAAGATACGGTGTAAAAATGTAAAATGTGGTCACCACCTTACTGCTGCTTTATCTCATTCAGTTTTCTTCTGAAACCATTTTTACCCTCCCCATGTCACTACCCATCGGGCGTGTTACCTTCAATAACATACACTGTTTGTTATGGTTTCATCAGGACCATTGCCACGCCACCGAGCTGAAGTTGTATCCCACTCAAGGTCTAAACGTCTCCGACGTGGACGCCGTCATACAACAAGTGGAAGAGAACAACCTAACCCTTGAGGACGTGAACTTCAACAACATCAAAGTAATCCATTTAGTCCAGTCGACCAATTGATATGTTTCGTTCACTCGTGACAAACAAAATGTTAAAGTACTCACACATCTTAGGATTGCTAAGATGTCAGCATTATGCTGCAAGAGGAGATCAATGAAGTCTTGCAGTCCACAGTTATTTTAGCATAAGTAAGCACTTATACTTAAGTTGCTCAGAGTTGATTCACTGACGCTGAAATACCTGTGAACTGACACACCGTCAACGATACTTTTCTCATGATATTTACATTACTGCAATCACAACTTGCCCAGTTGCTATTAAAAATGTAAGAGTTTCTTCGCCACTCTGTCAACTGCAAGAATACTTTCGACGTGTTCTGTGAATTGGCAGAGAGAAGGGTGATTCAGTAATGCTGAATGCTCTCCATCCATCTAACGCCACACATTTGTGCAAGTTCTCGGGCTTTGACATCCCAGGACACCCGCTAAGCTTTTCAGCTCTTTTAGAGTTCCCCAGAGTCACTTCCAAGGATCTCCAATGTGTTTGTCTATTGCCTTACCAGAGACAAGCCTCTAATGTCAGTTCTCATGAGAGGCCTGTCTAGCATTGTTCAAGACGTTTTACTGCCTAGATACAGTTAGATTTGCCAGAGTTTTTTGCTGCCAGCCTGCAGACAATTGTGCACCTGTGCAGAGCTGGATTAAAATCTGGGGGACCCCCACGTCAGGACATACGCACACTTGACCACCAAGCGAGCCCGGAGCTCTTCTTCAACATGCTTACACGGCAGGTTGGTGGTGGCTTTTTTCTTCTTCCAGAATATTTCTCGTCAACAGTTCCGTCGTCTGTTTTCCGCCCTTCACTCAAACGAGCACGTGTCCAGTGTCAGCTTGGCCAACTGCGGCCTCACCGATGACCTGGCTAGGAGCGGTCTGGCGGCCGCTCTAGAGGCCAACAACAACAGCGGCCTCAGGTTGAAATCAACTCAGGATAAACTTGGTGTAGCTTAAAACTCCAGTAAGGGCTGTTGAATCTCTAGGACACTAAACGTCGAGTCGAATTTGCTGTCGCCGGATGCGGTCCTGGTATTGTTGAGAGCAATCGCGAAAGGTTCCAACAACCTGGAGGAGCTCAGAGTGGCTAATCAGGTGTGGACGAACTGAAAACAAAAGTGCTGCGTGCGTCTCAAGGGACTTTTTTTCTTTACTGTAGCTGAACTCGAAGTATCTCGGATATCGAGTGGAGAACGAGATTGCCGACTTGTTGAGGTCCACGCCCAAGTTGGTCCGGCTCGGCATCAACATGGAGTTCCGGGACACGCTTAATCGCACCGCAGTCCAGCTGCAGAAGAACTTGGACAAGGGTAAACAGTGATACAATGGTGTTCACTTTTGGAGGTCAGAATTTCTGGTCATTTTTTTTCCAGCGACCAGACTGAAGAGAAGAGCTGAGACTCTGGAAATGAGGGACACTTGAGTGCTCCACATGCGGAGGGAGAAGGAGAACAGAAGACAACACGGATGAAAAATTACCGAAGGCATGCACAAGTACAACGCCATAAACGAGAAGAGCGGCGACATTTTTCCACCAGAAGTGTGGCAAAACTTTGCTATCTAAAAACGAATCTCCACATTCCTGCTCCACATATTTCTCGAGCTACTATGACTATCTCCATAGGCGACACACTTAAACTTCTGGATCTGGGGCTTTTCGAGGAAATAAGAGGACGTCCCAAAAAAGCCGCCATATGCGTAGAGCATTGGCTTGAAAAAAAATCATACGTCACAGTTGTGATAATTTCATACTATCATTTAGCAACGCTACTTTTTTTCTTATTCTTCTCCAAATTGACCGAGTTGGATCGATAAAAGCATTGCGCAATAGCGCATTTCTCATTACAAGGGGAGGAAATCGGAAAATTGGTCCCCTGTCTCATAGAGCTGATAAGAATCTGAGCAGCACAGAGAGAAAACGTCGACATTATCGGGGCGAATGCGCGACTTCTGGCGGCGGAAAATTGTCTCTTGCTTCTTCGAGGTCGTAAAGCCATAAGATTATCATCTTTTCGTCCAACTTTTTTTTCTTTCCGCCCCGATGGGAGAAAATTGATCCTGCTTCGCACAAATTGCTCCTGTTTGTCTGATCGAGACCTCAGCGCGGAAGGGGGGGGACTCTTGGGCAAGAGTCCGGAGATGCACAAGGGCTTGCAGGGCAGTGTCCAAGAGCGGTGTCAAACATGAGTCATCAGACAAGGCCAAGGAGTCATTTGGGAGGGGGGGGGGGCAATTAACAAGTTCACCATGTCTACGGGCCAGACCGTGATTAGTCACTACTGAAGCCAACGGTTTCGTCGTCGGTGACGTTTTCGCTCAAGGTGTCCCCGGCTTACTTTATCTACTCATCAGAAAGGATTGGTCGGGCAAAACCATCACGTGCACACGTGATACCAAGAGGTTTGAGGTCTCCGTCCCTGCATACGCAGTCACTTTTGCTCCCTTGCATTTAGCCTCGTTGAGAAGTGCAACTTGCACAGGGTGGATGCGTTGGACACTGCCACGAACTGGAACACTGGATCGAGCTCGGCACAGTCTATCTTGATGGCATCTTCGCTCAATGAGCAACAGATAACGCGCATGAACAAGTGAGACGCGTGCACGCTCCACATGCGCTACATCACGGGGAGGGGGAAGTGGGGGGAAGCCCCAAATCGATCACTTTTCGTGTTCCCCCGAAAAAAAAGCCCAAGTGATCGCCTGTTGTTTTCCTGTCGGAAAAACCACTCGCTTGACACCCTTTTACACGAACAGAAACACGCCGCAAGTGGCTTCTTTTTCCTCTGGCACAAGAATGCCACAAATGCGTGGAGCACAGATCGCCAGTAGAGATTCTGGCGGCTGCCAGAAACGCTTCTTCTGCACATGTTTGACACAGAAATGTTGTTTCTTCTTGCTCCAGTCCTGTCCAGTCCACGGTGACCAGGATGAAGTTGGGGCTGTGGAGCCACTTGAAATTGCCCCTTTTGCCGCCTGCATCTGTTGTAATCCCGGTTATCTTTTCGCTAATCTTGTAAATCCCAATCTAATTTCACTTTTCTCATCCTTCTCGCTGCTTCACCCTAATCCTTGGAGTTCTCTCTCTTTCACACATGATCATCAATAACGCTGCCAGTTGACTGAGATCAGTTTCACGCTTTCTTCTCCCTTGTAGTAAATTATGCAAAAGAATGGAGAGAAAAGCTCGCATAAAAACTTGTTTAGGCGAGAATTGAGGGTGCGGCCACCCAATGCAAATGCTTCAAAAAAGACAGACGTTGGCGAGGAGCAGAGAGAAGGATATGGTGAATTATTGCAGCTCATCGTACTGCTCGAATACTACAGGATTGGCCTTTAAACGATGAGGGCGAAAAATCTCTCCTCTGCCAATTTGGAGACTTTCTTCTTCTTTCTTCCTACCCCCCGTTTCCTCTTGCCGGTCGGTGGAGCAGATTTCCCCAGGGGGAAAAGAGATTTTCCGGGGGATTGAAACTTTCCTCCTCGCTGAGATCCGATTTTTTTGCCTCTCTCTCTCTCTCTCCGGCGTATTTCAAAGTGGATGAGCGCCCAATTGGCGCCAAGGGAGACAATGAAGCGCTAACTGGAGAAGAAGAAGTAGTACTGGTAGTAGTAGCAGCAGTAGGCGGAGGAGGAGGAGTGGAAGAAGAAGCGCTGGATGATTGGAACCCAATGGCCCCTTGTATGTGGAAGAAAAAAGAAAACATGCAATTTCACAAGTTTCTCCTTCGTCCTCCACTGAGCTGTCGTCGCCAGGATCTGTGCGCTGATCACAGTCTGACCCAGCTGGATCGATAGTGCGGCCAGCAACAATGAACAGAAGAGCAGCGGCAAAAATTTTCGGTGGCAGATTATTTGGCCGGAGCCCCATTTGCCACACAGAGGGGGGAGAGAGCAGGGCGAGAAGGCTCTATGAAACTGACCGACAAAATGACGTTGAAACAACCTCATAAAACCGCATGTGGCTTGGCTCTTTTTCAGACAGCAGCTAGAAATTTTTCCCTGCTCGGCCAGACACGAACGAACAAAAGAACGAACGGATGCGGGGGAATCAAATGGGCCTCGAATTCGGCCCAGTCACAAAGGCCACGGACGTTTCTTGCTGAAAGTTCTTCGGTGTCTCATTCGAGACGACTGAGTCAACACTGAGAAAGGTTAATCGTCACAATTCCGAACCGGGTCTTTTCGAGATTCCTTCTTAGGGAAAGTAGATTCATGAAGAGAAAATAATAATAAATTGATGTGGGGCATTCAGCAAAATTGCCCTAAAGCTAATGAGATGTTGTTCTTCTTCGTGACATCGGTCAAGACTGCAGTCAAAGTCAGACTGCTAAAGTAACGTGACCCTGACTTCTTATCATATCATTTCTTGGCCTGCCACATGAGATGCAATGATGATTTTTCGGTCAATTTACCTCCCTCTTTAGGACTTAGTGACAGTCCGAGACAATGCAGACTCGAGGCCATTCAGCTGGCCCACAATGACCGTCAAACGGGCTCCAAATGTTTTTTTTTTGTGCACTTGCGTTTCGTCTGCTCTGTCGCGTCGTTTCAAAGACTGTTTCAGTCATTGTCGTACATTTCAAGAGTAAGTTTTCATTATAGATGCAAGTGCAACATATTTTGGTCGCAAGATAAAGCTAAATTCAGGGTCGGTGTCTTGACTGCTGCACCTCCAGGTGTGGAACATTACTTTAGTTCAGTTTAGCTCAGCTTTAGTTAAGTTTATTTCACGTAAGTTTAGTTTCCTGCAAAAAGACGATGACAGAAGGGCATACAAGTTTAAGTGCCTTCTCATGTGACACGCTTATAAGCCTAGCTCTATTGGCGCTTGGGTTGTGATATGCATACTATTAAAAGGGTGCATGAGTGTGAGCATGAAGAGTCCGCATGGGCGTCTATTTAAAAGTCTAAGTCTAGTCTTACAATAACCCGAGCAATTTCGGGTGCCTCCATTACATCTGGTTACTAATGGAGCAAGGTGTGCCCTGGCTAATTCACACTTATTGATCGTAAGACCATTTATGGGGGATTGCTTGCAATATTAATAAAACAGAGTATATTTTTTGACATTTAAAGTTTGCCTTCATATTCTTTTCATCATTTCTTTCCATCTGGCCTTCATTAGATGCCACAATGGCCTCGATTCATCGCCTGAGGGACGTGCAGGACTTGTAGGCCTCAGACATCTTATTCTTGGCCTTCAGACCTGTCACATTTCTGTGGGAGGTGGCACATGCTTTCTTCTCAATTTCGCTCCAGATTGACAATTGCAAGGTATTTGCACCTGGTGACTGAGGTGGCCGCATGGACAAAGCCTAGGAGTCCACATGGTTGTTAGCACACCACTTCTGAGTCATCTTAGCCTTATGTGCGGATGCAGGGTCTTGCTGACAGATGTGATTGGAGGATGTGCCTCCTCCAATCGTGACTTGACAACAGTCCTTTCTTATAGACTGCGACTACCTTGTTCACTTTCACACCCACGTCAAAAAAGTGAGGAGGCACCTTCAGTCCATCACTTACAGCTACGCCCAAGACCATACCCTCGGAGGATGCTTTGTCTTGGGCGCAGGCTTGACGTCAGCTCACACGGTGGAGAAACTGCGGTTTGCTCACCTGGTCCACACTGAACAACTTCTTGTCAGAGAAGATGATCACCGGGGTCTTGCCAGCCGCCGGAAAATAAAGAATCCTCTTCCCCTCTTCACACATTTTCTATTCCTGGCTCCCGTCAACAGCTGGCAGCATCCACGAGCTCTTGATTTCACTCCCAAGTCTGTTGTCCGGCTCCGGATCATATTGTAAGAGACATCCATGTCCTCAACCAAGTTCGTCATGGGTGTGGTTGGTGCTGCCTCAGTGTCCACCTTGAGGTCAATCAGGAATGCCCTCATCCTCTTCTTGTTTCTAGGAGAACCTCTTCCTGCATACCTGTTGGTCTTTGGGGCCTTGTCAACGGTCTTTGTGGAGCAGGGAATGAATACCAAGATCCTTGTAGATTCGACTCCTGCATGAACCACATTGATAATCTGCCGCCTTTTTGTCTCCCACGGCTTCACTTTTTTTGAGCATGAAAAACATTAAGTATACCAAACGAAAGCTTCGAGTGTGCAGAATTTTTTTCGGTATAAAAGGCAACAATTTTTATGCATAAAAATCCGTAAGATGCATCATATCTAGCCTACATTAGCTTGAGCAGACTGTGTGTTGTTATACAGTAGAATACGCTTCAACGCGCGCCGTTAGTTTACAACCAAACCAATGGAATCCAAAAAAATGGACTGCTCGATAAGACAGACGTGTATACTCTCATGACATCAAACGATACTTGGCGAACTGTTCTGACTAGCGTTTCGTTCAGTCTTCCATTGCTCGAATAAGCGTCTTCTGTCGGTGCACCTGGTGGGCACAACCACAAAGAACTTCAGTAAAAGCGATTCTCTAGAGGCAAAAGTGTACTATATCACCACAAAATATTATGCGGCATTCCAAATCATCAGAATTCCTAAGCTTGAGCAGTATTTGAAGGCTTTTCCGGCAACTGGGACGCATTTTTCCCTCTGTGGCCACGTCTGTGGCCAAAAAGAACTGATGCTGTGCCAGAGAAATCCAGAGACGGGCGGCAATTATGGGCGTTTAACACCCAGCTGCCAATCTGTGTGTGCGCCCGCATCATGAACTTGCAACTTTCCGGCAAAAGCTGCTGTTGCTGATTTGGCAAAGTATAAATGAAGACCAATTGCGCAAGTGCTGCTATCCTTCCCTCCCTCCTTCCTCCTCTCCCTCATCAATTTAGCTGGCATTTGTAGCGTGTGGACGCAAATGAGGACAAACTATCGGCCAAGGATTTCGGGATGTGGGATATTGTCTTTTTCCACCACCAGCAGGCAGGTGGTCTCACTCACGTCCACACACCCGAGGTCCTGCCTTTGTGGTCCTTCTGCTTTTGTCCACATGCGCAGGTACTTGTGCTTTTCCTACTCCTGCGTGCGGCATTTCCTCTCTCCGTGTGTGGCCTCTGCGTGCCTTTGGAGCTGCCTCAGAGACTTGGAAATGAAGAACGTCTGCCAAACATGGTTTGTTTCCTTTTATGGTCATTTATCGTTTTATTTCCTTCCCTCAAGCCACAACTTCTTCTTTGCCACAGAAAATGTGGCTGTTCCTGCTCCCGCCCTTCTACATGGGGTCGTCGTCGTCATCGCCATCGACGTCAGTGATTAACCTCTTTTTTTTGGGGGGGGGGGGAGGGGGGGACGAGACCCAAAAGGCCAAGTGAGGGCTAGAAAATGGACCTCAAAGGCTGAGACTGGAACTCCAAGTCAAACCCCACGTCCGAGTCCTCCAAGTTGGGGTCCAACTCCAACAGCATCAATAAAAGGCGGTCGATATGGCTCTCAAGATGGAATTTCCTAATTCGATTCAACAGTCATAGGAATGCGGAGAGCGAAAAGTGCTAATTTTTCCACAGGCTGTAAAATATCAATTTCGTCAGAAAGACGAAGACGAAAAAGTAGTCGAAGCAGAAGAGGCACGTGAAGACGCCGTCAAAAGACTTTCAGGTGTTGCACCGGGTGCATCTTTCCAGCTTCGAAAGTTGGCTGAACCGGGGCGGAAAGTTGCTCCGCAGACACATTTTCTCCTATCTATCGACAAGAGGGGAAATGGAGAAAGTATTTATTGCCTCCCTCCCGTTGATATTGCGGTAGTGTCGGTGTGCGTGTGTGGGTGCGCGCGCGCGCTCTGAACAACTGTAAAAACTTTGTGTGTCGATCGAAGCTCCTGTTCAAGCCCTTGCTCGGCAGCATCAAAAGTCGTTTTGGTAATGTCAGCAGCGTTGGTCTTAGAAGCCTTATGATGGCAGTTTATTGTCTTGTTAAAAGGCTTTTTCCTCCTCTTCTCTGAGCACACACAACAGTGTCATAAACAGAGAAGTAAACACTGAGAGAAGTTCCAATCCATCAGATCAGAGATGTGATTGGAGGGCGACCATTTGGCCAGCGAGCGGACGAGCCCAAAGGTGTCTTCATTATGGCCGAGCTGTTTACGTAGAGAGCAATTTAGACGAGGGGGACGTTTCGAAACCACTTGGACGAGAGCAGCGGCGCGGACAGCGCGCGCGCGGCCCCCGGCCAATTCTCCACCGAGGCTCGTCTGAAATGGGCCTCCTCCATTCGCCCCATCATAAAACTTGGCGATAAACAATATTATTCCATCCCAAAAGGCTCGCTCGCTCTCTTCTCTCTTCTCCGCATATTAGGACCCTCCGGTTAATTGTTCGATTCTCCTACAAACAAAGAGCTGCAGAAGTTCTATTGTGAAGCTGCGATTGACGGGGCATTAGCGCCTTGCACACAGGGGCGAGTTAAGGAACGTTCACCCACCCACCCGAGATCGGATGGCGATCAAGGCCCCACCCGAACAAAAAAAATCCTTCATTTTCTGTCGGTCTCGGCTCCGGAACGCTCATCTTCCGGCCTCTTCTGCATAAACAGACGGGAACAGAAACATCTCCAGACAGCGGAGATGAGAGCGTCCAATTTTCCGGAGCGAATGAGATGCGCATCAAAGTATCATAATCGCGCAGAAAGTGGCTCCGGCTCGCCCTTTTGCAGCCGCTTGTCTTTATGGCCGCGATAAATCGAAGTAATCTGGCAGCATCATAGAGAAGGGGGAGGAGAAAGCAATGTCGCACAGAGAGAGAGATGAAATTGCTTTCCCCCCCCCCCTCCATCCCGTAGTACATAGAGGCCTCATTGCCAATCATAAGGCCGTAAACTGTATTTATCTTGCGGACCTCGACCGGTGAGACTCGTTGGTTCGTCCGGGGAGGCCGCGGCCACGCCCAGTCGCGCCGCTCATTGGTTCATCCTCTGCCGCGGCCACACGGAGGGCGCGAGGAAGGACGACGGCGACGACGACAAGGAGAGGGAGGGGAGCGCGCGCTTCTCACTGATGGGCGTGTTGCGGCGCCGCTCGCCGCTCGGTGATCATGTGCGTCTCTCTGGCGTGCACGCGGAGATTATGCGCCCTCATGGCCCAGAGCGGCGGCGGCGGCTGAGGCGGCAGCGGCGGCAGCGGCGCAGACGACGACGAGAGCAGTAGCAGCAGCAGCTCGGCGGCGGCAGCGGCGGCGGCAGCGGCGGCGGCGGCGGCGGCGGCGGCGGCGACAGTGACGGCGGCGGAAAAAAGCGACGGGATGATGGGACGGCCGCCAGCGGTCGCCGGCAGCCTCTTCATCACTGGTTTATTTGGCGACCATCATAGTTTTATTCGCGGAGAGTTCGCCCAACAAGAAAGGAAGCGATCAAGAGACGTGCTTTGCTCTTCATCTTTCCGAAGATGCAGCCTTCGCTGATATCTTCCTCTCCGGACAACAGCGGCAGCGGCAACGGTAACGGCAGCGGCGGAGGCAACAGTGGAGGAAGCCACACGCCGCAAGACTACAGCCGCCAACAGCAACAACTTCACGCCGCCGCCGCTTCGCTGGCGGCCGCGGCTGAACAGAGGTCCCGACTGTTCCAGGCCCATCAGCACCACCCGGCCTTCTTGACGCATCTCCACCAACAACGCGCGGCGACCGAAGAGTTGTACGCACCTCCGCCGCCACCCCCGCCGCCTCCGCCAGCAGCGGGTTTCGCCGCGGCGGCCGCGGCCGCGGCCGCGGCCGCAGCCGGATTTCCTCCGGGTCTGGAGACGCTGAGGATGAAGAGCGGCAACGAGGGACAGCAGCAAAAGTCAGCCTTCGGAAATCTCGACCCTGAGAGAAGAGGTGAGAAAAGCGGCAAAATTCCTGCCAAGAAACAGAGATCAGACGAAAATCACTGCTGCGTCGGCGTAGTGCTGCGTTTGTCATTGCCGCGGAGGAATCAGGATCTTTACGACCCTGTTGACCTGATGCACATTTTTCCATGCTGAGCGCGGCCACGGTCGAAAGAGGCACCTCTTAGCTAATTGCCAGTGCCATTTAGCCAGTGATTTCTCAATCGGATTAATCTTTCCTCGAGGAATTCGGTCGAGGAGTCCAAGTCTCTTTGGCAGTCGCAGCCCTTGACTTTTAGGGTGGCTACCGATAATTTTCCGTATAATCTGATAAGTATTCAGACCCGGAGAGAGAGACAAGACGATGCAGGAGGACGAACTGCTGCTTTTTACCATAGAAGGAGACACACAAAGCGCTTGAGGGGGAGATTAGTGCGCAAAGCGGCGGCGGCGGCGGCGGCGGCCAGGGCGGCGAAGGCGGCGACTACAGCGGCCGGTATTTAGTGCCATTGTAAAAGTTCTTCAGATCTCCTCCTCAGGTCTAAGAGGCAATGATTGGATCCGATCGTTTTCATATTCAGGCGTGTCACGATTAAGACGTTGTCTACAAGCAAAAAAAGGAAAAGAAAAGAAGTTTGGCTTCGCAGAAGCCAAAAGCTGTCCTAATATGAGGTACTTGTGCGGGAGAGAGTTATGACGCCGCCGCCGCTGCTTCTTAGCCTGAGCAACTTTTCCGTGGAACTGTTGTTCGCTTGTTCACCAGAACTTGTTCTGGTCCTTGTCCTCCCGTGGACAATTAAGGAGGTTCGTGGCGTTTGGCTACTGTCAAGGCTGATTAGATACGAGGACAACACCTCAACAGTTACTTCTACGTCTCCCCGGCTCAACTTTGAACTACTTGGCACCAGCAGAGCTGTCGGTAGCAGTCGAGCACCTCCCCTGACAGATTAGCACGCATGTATCTAGTTTGCAGCCGCCGATGACACCACTTTTGTCACTTTTTCACGGCTCTGGTGTCTGGCAACAGACTGAAGCTGGCACAAGTCCACACATTCAGGGCTGGAGGAGACGTGTCTTTTGCTGGCCAACCTTCCTCCTCATGAAGCCGGAGGTCGAAAACCTCACCTAGAGCTACAACATCTAGAGCTGCAACCCCTAGAGCTGTGAAACGTGCGACACCGATATCGCAATCGATACCGATGCAAGCTACCACTTGGTACGCGCAACAAGTATCACCTATGCCCTAAAGTATCACCTATCACAATATTTTTTAAAGTAACAGCAGAGCTCCACATATGCGGTATTAATCAGCTCTATTTGATGCGATTAGGCCCCAAATTTGAGGTGCGCACACAAAATAGGGTTTCCAAATATCCGCACAGAATATCGTGACAACCTTTTTCCGCCAGATGATAACGATAGTTCAAAGTATTGCAATATCAATACGGCAGATCGCTCACGCCTAACAACTGTACTTTGGGAGCATCACTGAGCTGCTTCGAACTGCCTCGTCGTTGAAGAAGGTCTTGATCTCCTGAATCTTTCGTACGTGATCGCACCACTTTTCGCCCGTGAATGGCACCAACGCCCAGGGAGGGTAAAGCATTTTGCCACATTGATCTGTCCAATCATGACTGTAAAACGTCGCCGCCGCCCTCAAGTCGTGAATGACACACACCGGAGACCTTTAAAAGCAATCCCCAGATCCAGGAGCGGGGGAAAAGCCGACTGTTTTGATCTCCCCTTGCTCTGAGGGCCATAAATAACGTTCTTCCTCTCTTCATCGCCAACAGAATTAGGCTCAACTAATTTGGAGCCTCGATTGTAAAGAAACTTTTTTCACGCAGCTCGAGCAGAAGCAGCGCGTGTTTGAATTATGTCGAGAGAATTGCTCAAAAAAAGAGAGAAGCAGAACAGTCTATGTGTTATCTACACGCTGTTAAGAGGGTGCTCATTCTTGTCTAGACATTAATGGGTCACGTGTTCTGTGCGGTGGCGACGACCCCGTTCGCGGAGATCATGCAGAAGCAGCAGTTGATGAACTAGAATATGGTGAATTCGGCGTTTTCTGTGTCGCTCTCCCGATCATTGCTCAGTGACACAAAGAGCCGTGCTAATGGGCACCCCCAAAATGCTGAAGGACGTCTTGTTGTCCGGATGAGCTGTACCCACGTCGTAAAGCGATCAAGAACTCGGAGTCGAAGAAGAAAAAACTGACCGCCGCGGCCGCCATTGCCGTCAGAAGCCGCCGCCGCTGCCGCCGCTGCCGCCGCTGCCGCCGCCGTTGCCGCCGCTGTCGCCGCTGCCGCCGCTGCCGCCGCTATAACGCCCACGCACAATAGCATTTTTTTCTTCTACGCTTGCGCAGCCCATGGAAATCCTGGCTTTATTCGGGAACAACAATAAAATCAAAGGTTTTAAATGCTTTGAAGGGGGGAAGAAGCGGTCAACGTCACCCTCGACTGCAAGACAAAACATGGGGATGACCCTGACCTCGGTCATTCGTGATGATTGCACCCAAATGACTTTACGATTATTTTCCGTCATTGTTTTCCACCGATGTTCAGGATAATTTGTCCTTAGAAGACAAGAAACCAGGGTGTTCAACATCGGTGCAAAGCAAAGCTGCTGTTTATGGTGACATGCAGAAAATTCACTTCAAGGACAACATTTTTACTGCGCAGCCAAGTCGGGGAAAAAGTCATCTGAAATCTGCAATCACGGGTACGAAATGTTGGGGAGAGAGATTAGTCAATCTTGCCACTGGCTCTAGTGATACAATAAAGTTATTCTAGGCAACTTTTAGTGGTGCCCTAAGTCTTGCCTTCTGCCCGACCGCCACTTAACGCCTATCTGACATGGGCAAAAAAAGGCAAATTTTTCCCTAAGCAATCATGCGCGCACGCAAAAAACACTTCTCCGATCATCTGACCAGAAACATGTGGAGGCAATAAATATTCCATGCGAGAGAAAAAGAAGATTCCACTAAAAGCATTTCAGACAGGAGGAAAAAAGCTGATGTTTCAGCGCAACTCGCACATGGCCTGCATTGCACACGCGCTTATCCGCGCCAATGAGAGAGACTTTAGTGTCACACACACGTATATATGTCACCCATTATAAGCGATCATAAGCGTCCGCGTTAGAGACTTTTGTATTAGACACATGTCATACGTAGGCCCGCTCATACAGTATGAACGCCTATCATAAAGGCTTTTGAGGCAGTCACAGCTGCTCCGCGTTAAAATTAAAGCATTTTTCTTTTTAAATCAAGGTGAATCTTCTCCACCTGTGTCTCCACCGGGTGGCTCCTCGGCAGCTCAAACTCTCAATGGGGGCTCGGATCAACCCATCAATACCAGCAACAGCGGCGGCAACAATAACAACAACCTGGACAACATCCGGCGCTACCGCACAGCTTTTACCAGAGAGCAAATAGGAAGGTTAGAGAAGGAGTTCCTCAAGGAGAACTACATCTCCAGGCCCAAGCGCTGCGAGCTAGCGTCGGAGCTGAACTTGCCCGAAAACACTATCAAGGTGTGGTTCCAGAACAGAAGGATGAAGGACAAGAGACAGAAGATGACGCTCGCTTGGCCTTGTGGAGACCCCGTCTTGGCCGCGTACGTCCTTCAGGCTGCCGCCGCGTCCGGGTCGATCCCTTATCCAGGCCTCTTCGCAGCTGCTGCCGCCGCATCCGCTGCCGCGGCCGCAGCAACCTCCTCAAGCGGGAGCGCCAATGGAGCTCAGCCATTCTTGCCTCCGCCACCACCGCAGCCGCGCCCTCTGGCCGGTCAACCGCTGCCACCGCCACCGCCACCGCCGCCTCCACCGCCGCCTGGATTGCCCTGTCGACCAAATCTGTCGCAGCCGCCGCAGCCAACGCCACCACTTCCGCTAATCGTTTCCTCTAATGCATCCACTCTCAAGAGCTCTGATGATGGTGTGAGCAAGGCATTCCTAGGCCTGAATCCATCGCCCCCGCAACTTCTACTGCATCACGGCGAAGAAAGCGAAGGAACTAAGAAAGTTGCGTCTTCTCCCCCGAGTTCTGCTTCGCCACCGGGACTAACTGAGCTCAAAGAAGTGGAAGGCGGCGAAGGCGGCGGCCAAAGTGCAACTGCTAAGAGTGCAAGACTCACCTCCCTCTTCCAGCCCTACTTAGATGTTGAGAAAAAGTAATCGACTCGCATGTTTTCCTCATGGCAAAGGTCCCAGGTCATGCGGCACGCGTACATGTCCGTACAGTCCGTCTGCGCCGCCGCACCCGTGTAACAGTGTATTGCGTTCAAGACCCTATTAGAACTATGCCGGTAATGATTGTTACTATTTCCTGTACGTATTCAACGTGGTAGCATGGTCGAGTAAGGGCAGTTCGTTGCTGAATTTTCACAGCATCGTCGCAGATCCTTTATAATACGAATTTGGTATAACTGTTTTGTGCATATGGAATGCCCATGCTGTTATTATTAATGCTCTCTATTATGTCACATTTTTGTATAGCGTCCTCTAGTCCCCGAAATGAACCATTTCTCCGCTCTTTCCCGCACTTTTATTACCCGAAGGAGGCGCTCACAAATATTGCCGTTATAAGAAGAGCAATTGAGGATAGTGCCCGCTTCGTCCCGCCCACGGTCCACGGGGGCGCGTCGTCGATGAACACGGTGTCCACCAAGTGGATGATGCCATTCGTGCATTCCACGTTTGGCCGGATCACCTGGCCATGGATCTTGCGCCACGTGACCAACGGCCGCTTGTAGGCGTCTGCGGCGAAGAAAGCAGTCAACATGTGCAACAGCAATTGGTGCGGTATGATCAACGAAGTGGGCATGCACGATGTGCATGCAGCGAATGCACTCACTGTGCTGAAATTCTCCTTGTTGCACGAACGTGAGAGAGCCGCCCATCATCTGCACGAGCCTCCGGGGACTCGTCCGGGTCATTTCCTCGAGCTCCTCGAAGGTCAAAGAGTGATCGGCGATCTTGAAGTGCCTTTCGATGATTCCTTTTCCCTAACAATGTAGACATGAATAATACATTCAAAAAGCCCGCTGTTGATATCCTTGTCGTTTCTTACGTAGTTAGGAAATTGCCCGTCCATGAGTGTGTTGTAGGCCTTGGTGAAATGCATCATAGCCTTCTCCCAAGCCTGGTTGGAGGGGACGACCACGGTGTACCTGCCCTGAGAGTATAGATGCCCCTTGGAAAATAGTTCGTCGAGGCGGAGTTGCTTCAGGAGTGAAGCCATGTGACTGAAACAATCAAAAACTTTGGCAACATCACCAAGATCTCGTCCTAGATCAACGATGTGCGCATTGTCTGTCCTTTACGTACTCACTACTCCACACAGACACACACACGCGCGCGCGCGTCCACACCCACATACACACACGTGCGAGGATTTTGCTCTGCACAGCTTTAGAATTATCCCGCGTAATTAACAATTAACCCCTCCTGCGCCTATACGTCGACCAGTGTTAATGACGGCATCCGGCCGGGTTAAGCCTCGTCATAAATAACGGTTTGCGTCCTCCTCTCCGTGGACTCGGTGAGCGTGAATGAGCGCGTGGGGAGAGATGGATGGAGCAACTAATTGCTTTGTGGCGGTTGCGTTAAGTCAACTCATCTGCCACCACAGGGAAACTTTAGCACTGCAAACACAGGGAGAGAGAGACAGAGAGCAGCAACCGAGGGCGAAGGCAACTCTCTTGTTGTTGCTGTCGTCGGTGCTATTATGAACACTCACTCAACTTTCCCTCACCTCATGTTGGGGTCGTCGGAGATCTTTTGCCACACGGTCTGGTACGGCACGCCGAGCACCCTGTCCACGATTTGGATGACTCCATTGACTGTGCCGATGTCCTTTTCCAAGACGCTGGCATTCACTCCGCGGGCCTCGACGGTCATCACGCCAGCTTTGTTACGATGGAACCACACGCGGTTCGCCGGAAGAGACGCAGGCGTAGAAAACGTCTGACACGGCCAAAAGTAGAGATTTGTTCCGGTTTGTTCTTAGACTGCGTGTCACAAACCTCGTCTCCGCTTGCTGTGATCTTGTGGTCGTTGCTCACAATCCTTTCCCTGACAAAATGAAGCCCTAACATTTCTGCCCTGAGGTAGTCGTTGCCAAGGACGAAGTCGAACCGCTCTTGGTCAACGGAGTCGAATGCGGCATTGCTGGGAGCCAGGAGCGTACCGTCCTTGGCCTCCAGGATGGCCTGGGCAAAGAGGCCGCCCTTATCGCGGAGCAGTTGAGCAAAACGGCTCAAGCGATTGCCCGGTTGTCTTCCTTCCTCCTATGACAGAAGATATCCATAGCCTCTTAAGGTAATTATAACGAAGCATTTACCGGTATTTACATACTGATATTACATATTATGATATCGTTTTAAATACCCAGACGTTGAAGTTATACAGTTGCGTTCAAAAAGAAGCACCCCCATACTCTGCAGTGAATAATCGAGCCTACGTAGTGATCCTTTATGTTTAAATCGTTGGCGTTTAATGCGTCATTTCACTCAAAGCGAAGTAAAACGTAAACTGCTATTGCCAAAAGCTGTCAAAACATATGCTCTTGTAATATTAGGAAAGTTATTTTTATGGTTTTCATTTGATTCATTTTCATACGTATTTTTAAAAGTTATTCACATCCAACAAACACACTTGTACACAAAAAAACATTTTACGAGACTCTTCAACATCAAATATTACTTCCAGTCCCCGCTGATCTGCTGGGGGACTACAATTCTGAAAGTAACTGACAGTGTTATTGACGTACTGTATTCCCAGTATCAGCTTTTCATCATAATGAGACTAAGTTGAGTGTCTCCGAATAGTTGCAACTACAGTACACGTGAAGTTACTACCGATTGGCGTTCTCACATCATTCGACTTGATCCTGCTGAGAGACGCACATCCCGAGTCGTGTTCATTATTATTTTTCGTACTCACCATGATGAATTCGTACATTGTCTTTGCCACGATCATGAGAGGCTTGTCGATGAGATGCACGACGCCGTTCTGCACGGGAATGTTGCCCCTCACTATCCTCGCCACGACCATCCCGCGGGAGTGGACGCGGTCGCCCACGATCGTGTTGGAGCGGACAACCACGTTGCGCAGAGTCCTTGTAGGGAGCTCGACATGAAGAAAGCACGCCAAACCACGCTTGCTACAATTTTGAGCTTACCTGTGTTGTGGGGACAAGTTGTGCAGGTTGGCGATCGTCACATCCACGGAGGCGTCGCCGTCCAAACTGGTGGACTGGAGACTGGCGTTCACCTGGAGTACATGTCTTGTACGTACGTACGCTACGTTCGTCGTATGTGAACGCATGTACATAAACAATGAAATACACTAGATTCTCAGTATCATCATTCTCGTGATGATACTGAAGAATTAGAGTCATCTCGGGGACTATCGTTTTAAGCTATGTTTGTGTGTCTTTCTGTGACTATCACGGGGTTAATTGCACCCCGCGACCCACCTCTTTTGAGACCCAACCGGTGATGGGGTCTCAAAGGAGGCAACTCTTCCTCTTTTCTTTTCCCCTTCTGTCTCAGTGCTTGCTGCTGCAGTCCGAACTTGTGTAGCCAATGCAACGTTGGACATCGATTTTGGCCTTAAAACGGCCTCAAAATGCGCCTTTAACCCTTAGGGTCTTGAAAAGCAGCGTCTGCTGACCAAGTCTGGGGACGATCGGACCAGCCGTGGGTGCGCCAACCCCTTAACAGAGGCACAGACAGACACAGCACTGAATGTACACGTATGCATCAGAATGGTGCGATTCCCGTAATAAACGACGTCTTGATATTCTATACATCGAGACGAAGTATCACGATATTCCATATGCCGCAATGCCATGAGTGCCAAATGTCAAAATGACACTTTTGCTGATGTTTCAAAGATGTTTGTTGTTTTGACATGCTTGTTCTTTAGACATGAAGATGTTTGATATTCTGCAATTACAGCTATATTCGACATCGATACGAAACATAGGACTTCCCCTGTTTCACAACAAGTGATTCCCGTTGCAATTTTTCCAAAATTAGTGAGTCATTGGAGAAGCACACATATGATGGGGCGAATCAAGTAGAAGGATGCAGCAGAACATTTGTCTCGTTGGACCATGATTGGCTAAGATGATTTACTCTGGAACACTGATTATGATCAGAGTACTGTATTGATTGACTACCTTGGTCTCTCTACAGCAGAACGTGCAAGGTCTCAAAATGCTCTTTGTACGACAGGTTTGACTTTGTTATACTCCTAGAGCAAAATTGTTCAATTTCAGTGCAAAAGCTGAAATCACAGCAGATGTGATTTTGATCTCACCCTTAAATCAACAATTTTGTTGGCTTCAAACTCCACAACCACAAGCACTCTGATGCTGCGCGAACACAATGGTGTCTGTTTGTTGACACCAGAGATCATTCAGCTAAATAGTTTATAGCATTACGTTAATCTGCCAGTAATCAAAGCTTTACTTCCAAACGGCCCGCTTATTTTTTAGACATTTTTAAGAAATAATGCAAAGAAGCGGACTGCGACGCATTCAAATACGAAAAAAGCCTTGCACCTGTATACCGTCCTGAAGCCATGCAACCGTCGGGTACTCCGGCGTCGGGGCCAAGCTCGTGAAGAGGAGCCTGTGTGGGATGATGTGCCCCTCAATAACTCGGGCGTCCACCAATTCTTTGCGTACGCGCTAAAGTAGAACAATTTAAGCACTCGGAATAAGTAAAATCCATGAATGAACTCGTCATTGATGCCCACCGTGGAGAGCTTAATGGAGTTTCTGGTGGCGCCCTCGTTGCCACCTTGGCCTCTCAACCTGCTTCTGTCGTGGTCGTAGCCGCTGAGCTGCATCATTACAAGAGTGAAGCACTCTAAATTCATAATTTCCATTCCATCATTTGCCTACCTGGACACTGAGGTCGAATGAGGAGTCCACTGGCAGGAAAAATGTGTGCGCACCTGGGACTTCAAACATGTGCTGCTTCTTGTTGATCTCGGCCTGCGAATTGAACACTCTGGTTGTGACACCCTGGCCCAAGTTGTAGAGGGTAGACTTGGTGAGCAGCTTGTACGCGTCTAACTGCACAAAGTATTCGGCGTCGCGAGCAGAAGTGGGTACCAAAGGCTCAAGCACAGAATCTATGATGTGTAGAATCTATTAAAAAAGTAAAAAGTTATTGACGCCACCATGACTTATAGTCGGTAAATGTCGAACGCACCTGCTCATCTCCTCTGTCCGACCTCGCCCTGATGTTTGATCTCACCAGTTTTGCCTGATTGACGAAGACGCCGCGGCGACTGCGGCTGATCCAGAGCGGCGGGTTTCCCGTCACCAGACTGATAAGCTTCTCCGGGAACTGATCTACGGTGAGGGCCACGTTCGCCATGTGGTTCAGGATAAGACTCTCGGTCCTGCGCCCGGTAAACTCCCGGATGGCGGCGTTGTTGGGAGCGAACAGGGTCACCTGGCGTCCAAAAAATGCCCGGTGCAGCCCCTCCAAGTCCAGGATCTCTGCGAACTGTAACAGAGGGAAGTGACGTGCGATGCATGTGGACATACAGTACGCAATAAGAACTGTACATGCGTGTGTACGGTAAACTCATGTATTGATGCAATGGTAAAAAACGTAGGGAAAAATTGTTAATCGAATGCTGGTGGATCCTAGGGATCCTATCGTAACATCCAGTCATTCGATCAATGGAGTACGTTGATACGAACGATGACTTCTAGTGAACTAGAACTTTGTGTATGCGTATTCATTTTTTAAGGACCATGCTAGTCTTGCTTGGTGACAGCTCATACGAATTAAAGATATCTCTGTAATGGGCGCATGTAGCTCGATATGCACATAAAATATAAATGGGAGTAGGGAAAGTGTTGCTAGTAGCTGGTCAGTTAAAGTCAGAAGTAATTTTTCACATGTGAAGCCCGCGATTGCCGTTGGGATTTGACCGACTTTTTCTAATGAACAGCCTACATTATCTATATAAATAAAAAGAGGCTGCTTATGGGTGGGTGTGTTCTCTATGCCTTGCCAAACCCTTGGACCTGGGCCACTCAAATTAGGCGTGCAACTAGGTGTGGGGACCCAGGGAAGGTTACAGGGGAGGGGTCAAAGTCGGGGTCGGGGGTCCCCCTGGGTTGGGTGGTTGGGGCTACTTTTGTAGTCAAAACGTGAAATGTCCGAATTCTCCCGAGCAAGGCAGGTTCAGCTATTTAGACCTAAGTGTAGTTCCTACGTAGTTGCACTGTAATAATACGAAATTAGACGTCAATGTGTACAGGTGCCGCCGCATATAACAGACAATCCGTACACAGAAATGACGGACGCAAATCGCCGCCTGGTGGATGCGCCCACAACAGCTACTCCACTCAGTGCCTGCCGGTGTACTTCGAGGTGCTGGTCACGCCTTGCGCGAACATGCACACTTAAGGCAAGAATTACAACTCACACCTCTGATAGGTCTGGATGACTGTTGATGATTTCAAGCACATTTTCGGATCCGCCAGAGTCGCGCAGTGACTGGGTGGAACAGTAGTGGATGTTGACGACGACCAGCAGCACCAAGGTCGCAATGATCATGACGACTCCTGGATCGTCTCAGCCTCTGACATCCCTGAGAAGCAGCTGTTTTCTTAGGTGTTCCCCGCCTCTGCCTCCTTCACCTACGACTGTTCACAACATCCATACCTGGTTCTGCCCAATTTTTACCTTCCGTAGTAGTCTGAATTGGCGTCATAGTACATAAGCAGACGAGAGTTTTGGTCTGAGAGGTTTCGTGAATGTTTGCTTCGCTCTTACGCCGCTATAGTGGCCGCTATAGTTGCCTCAGAAGTCTGAGGTCTAAAATGTATACGACATAAATTTTGCAGTATTTCGGACAAAAATGGACAAACCCTCTGATGGAGGACATGAAAAAATAAGTGAATTTGACACTGTCTTGACAGTGTTTATCACAGAAGTGGCTTGATCATGATCACTACGAGAAAGCTGCTCGGAGTGCATCAGACATCCACGATCCTCCTAGCAACGCCACCTAACACCAGTACAAGGCAGCTGCCTTCGGCGAGTGCAACTGCAGCTGGTGGAAAGAGTCGATAAAATCCTTCATCCTCATGATGTCAGGCGACGCCGACGTCGGCGACCGAGCCAACATTGCTTCGGGGGGCGGGGGTTATGCCGACTTGACCTCCCCGACGGACTCAGTCATCGCCGGTGACTTTGGCGCACTCACAGCCGATCAGCAGGTACCCGTGCTATTTTAGTGCAGTAGCAATGAATGCCCTGAAATGTTGGGCAGTTACAGGTCTGCCCAATTGCGCATATGTGGTAGGGCCTGTCCCTAGGAAAGCCCATACAAAGTGTAAGACAACAACCCACTGGGGCCCTCGGGGTACGTGAATTCCGACCTGGTCATGACGCGTGCTACATAAGCAAGAGCATCTAGAGCTTATGTTAGAACTTCGACAACGTAATTACTTTATCTGTTTGTTCTTTTGGTAGGAACAACAGCGCCAGTTGTGGAAGAATGAGCTCGTGCAGACCGAGGAGGAAGTTACCACCCTTCGGCAGGTGTTGGCCTCGAAGGAGGCGCAAGTAGCGAGTCTTAAGCGAAGGCTTGGAATCACAGCTTGGAGAGAATTCTCGGAGGACATGACGCAGGGGCTGAAAAACATTCAGGTGCAGAGTAGATGTTTCTGCGACTTGTGCTTTGTGAAGATTGTGAGAATCTTCCGTACTCTCTTCAGGAAACCGCGGCTTATCGCCGGACGGCGTCCGGGCTGACTGCGGCCCGCGAGAAGACCACGAACATGTGGAGCTCTGTGACTTCGTCTCAGGGGTTCCAGAACGTGTCTGGCAGAGTCGGATCGGTCTTTGGAGCCGCCAGGAGCAAGATCGTCGCGTCCAGGTCCATGTACGGCGGCCTCTCCTCGTCCGCTTCTGTTGATGTACCAGAAGCCGAGGAGCATCTGCAACAACAGCAGCAGCAGCAACAACAACAACAACAACAACAACAACCGACCAACGGATTTGCTGAATAAGGAAGAAAAGCATGACAGATCTCTCCTGTCGGAAAAAAGTAACGATTTCTTTTTTGTCTCTTTGTTTCTCTCTTTTAGGGTGCACTCATATGACACCACTTTCCACCAGGTGGATTTTGTTGATCACGATTGGCCTCTACGAGGCTCATTGCTACAAACCTGACCTCTTAAGATTGTGAATGATGTATTGCAGCTCTCTGTCATATTAAGGTAACTTTTTGGTCAAGGACTTGCCATACGCGTCTGCGTCATGTGAGCGCACCCTTATAAAGTCATTCAAAGGGGATGAAGGTACGGTTGAGTGAGAAAAAATGCCTCATGTAGAGCTTGTTCTAGATGCCTTTTTGTCAGATATGAAAATGTCTATGCAATCTTGCTTTCGTGACGGGTTCTTTTAAAGCCTTTCACTGCGTACTCAATACTCACTTTTTCTTTACTACACATTCTGAAGTCTCCTGCAAATTTCTCATTCCACAAAATATTGCTGCATTGTTTGAGCGTTCAATTGAGAAAAATGGTTTTCGTATGCTTTTAACATCTTGGCTTTATTTTATAATATGCCGGTAAGAAATTCGTCCAGAATTTAATACACGTTGAACTTGCACTGCACAGCCCTCTGACTTACTGGCACTGCAATGCAACCTTCATTTGTTTGACCCTAAGACTTGAACAGCAATCAGCATTGACAGTGATAAAAGGCGCGGGAGCGGTGGCGACGTTAAAGGCGTTCCTAGGCTGGTCGACACAGTCATGTCCCTCCTCTTCATAAGCACCTTGTCAAGGATATGTACGTAGCCGTTGGTGCAGTTCAAGTTGGGCCTGACCAGCTTGGCCTTCAAGTCCTCCCAGTACACGACCGTGTCATTCTCTGAAAATACCATCACCAGACATACGGAACATTCAAGAAGCTTGTATCTGGTGTAGTTGTTGAGTGGAGAGCTGTGCGGTACTCACGTCCGTCGTCATTCAGTTCCATTCCAAACCTTAGCGGTCCCATTCCCCTTAACATCTGCACGCCGCCGTCCTTGAGCGTCCTCTGCACCAACTCCTCGGCAGAAAGCGACTCACCCTTCAGGAAGTGTCGCTCAAGCAAAGATCGACTCTAGAGAATCATTAGATAATTCCAATTTAAAGTTCCTTATATGTTTACTGTACTTGATATCCAAAGACACCCATGAAGAGCTGCTTATGCGCAGACGCAAAGTTCTGCCTGATGCCATCCCAAGCCTGATTGGATGGTACCAGATACGTCATATGGGCGGATGATGAGGTTAATGCGTCGTTAAAGTGGTCTTGGTTGCCCAAAGAGAATGCAGACCTAAGGAAAAAACTATTTGAAGAAGTTTTTCCCTTTGAAGCGAGGGATTGCTCACGAGAGCATGGGATCATCTGCCAACTTGTCGTAAACTGACTGCGCAGGGATCCCAAGAACTCGATCGATGATGTGGATGACGCCATTAGTGGCGCCCACGTCTGCCTGCACCACCTCTGCGGCCGCACCCAGTCCGTCCACCATCAAGGTCTCGTTGTCTTGGCGGAAGTAGAGCCATAGCCGGGAGGACGAGCCCGGAGGGAAAGACACTGGGGCGTCGTACATCTACATGTATATATACATTCACGAGTATACATGCATTATGAACTGTTGCTTAATAACAATAACTAATTAACGTAGCGACTGACTGACCGCGAGTCCATTTTGCGGCTGATGAATCCTGACGTCGTCCCCTGCAATTCTCTGGTCAACAAAGTGTAATCCCAGAATCCTCTTGGCTGCTTCCTGGTCACGGAGCAGAATGCTCTCGACCACAGATGTGAAGGCTCGGTTTGATGGGGCGAACAGGGTGCCGATCTGGGCGCCTCTGAGGCAAGAATAGAGGTCCCTTTTTTTTGGGGGGGGGGAATGCACTAAAAGTGACACTTACCTAATTATCATTTCAAGATCTCCTCCCAGCCTGCTGAGATGGTCCGCAAGCTTTCCGACTTGCGCTCTGTTATCATCCGCGTTGAGATAGTCCCAGATGGGCGCGGCAATGACCACGAGCGGCCTGTCGATCAGGTGCACGAGGCCATTGGAGACTGGGATATTAGCCCTCACCACGTTAGCAACAACAAACGTGCCGCGGGGGGCGTTTGCGGAACCGCGTGCCAAAACAGACTTCACCTGAGCTGCAGATACCAAGCAATGCATATGAGTGTCACGTGCAATGACACGATGTGAGGCGTTGTTCTCACCTCCCTTATTCTGCATAACAACGGTGACCCTGATGCCGCCGTTCTTGCCGTTTTCACCATCACCGCCGCTTACGCCGCCGTCAGAGAATGTGGCCGTTTTGTGCTCTGCTGTCTGTGGACGAGTGAAGAGTAGGTGGTCGGGAACCACGTGACCAGCGATCACTGTTCTGTCCACCAGATTTACGTCCAGACTCTAATGCGAAATGAGAGTAATTATCTCATTATAACTTTATCTGATGAAGAAGGATGTACTAGAAGATCTGTTCCGGGTCCCTAGATCCACTAGTCCAATCAAACTTGAGGAGGCTTTTCTAGGCGTCGTCCCAGAAGTGCAACAGAAGACTTGTGTGGTTACTGTACCAAATATTCCTTTTGACTAAATCTTGATGTTTGCATCATATCTGTGTAATTTGAACGAGGCACCGACGAAGACGAGCTAGCCTGTGTTCCTCAGACAAACACTCTCCCTCATAAGTTTTAATCATAACTAAATGACAGTTATAAGAATGATAGTGGTTACCCGAAAAGCCGAGTCGATAGGTACGAAGAATGTGTTCTGGCCGGGCTGGTTAAAGAGCGACAATCGGTTCGTCTTCCTCACTTGGGCGGCGAATCGGCTGAAACATTGAGATATACGAGTAGCACAAGGACGCAAACGCTCCCAACGTGCGCGTGTGACACGAGACACCGACGACACACAGGGCCCGCGTGTGGCGTAGACGCAACCGCCGCCTGGTTAGTCTTGCCTGTGGTCGGACGTGGACCCGGGTGCCGACGCGTGTGTATTGACGAGATCACTTGATACAATGGAGTCTTGTGCTTAATTCTTGTTTCAAAACTCAACCAGCGGTGTACGTAGAAGAAGGAAATATATTAAGATACCATACAAGAGCTTGCCTGATCGTTTTGTCTCTTCCGAGATCGAACGCCCCTGCATATCTGAGCAGCCTTCCCGCCGTCAACCCGACAAAGGAGGGCGGTGAGACACCGGGTCCGCCGATCCCTGGCGTCGTATCTTCTCTCAATAGTTCGAGAACGCGGTCGACAATGTGCAGTCTCTGCCCTCTACCCGTGTTGGGCGACTGTGCGCGGAGATTGCGCATGATCAACTTGGCGCCGTTCACGTAATAGTCTGGTCCTCTCCGGGTGAGGAAGAGTGGCGGCGCCCCGGACGCCAGTGAGTGAACTACGGCCACGCTTGTGCTGTCATCAGCGGACACGGTGGTCTTGTCAATGTTTACGATGTAGTTGACTGAGGATCAAATGCCTCTTTACGTCGATATAAGCGCATGATTATCTATGATTACCCATGTGATTAAGTATGAATTGAGTGTCCTTTTTGCCGTCCCTGTACCTGGTCATGGCGCCATCCGAGGGGGCAAAGATGGTGACCTCGCCGTGGGTGAACAACTTCGCTTCCGCACTTTCTCGCAAGAGCGTGCTGAACTGGAAAGAGGACAACTATCAAGTCGGTGTGTGATGCAAACAGATACTTCTGAAATCTTATTGCCCCGATATCGGACGGTCTGAAAATGTCAACCTTAATATCTGCTAAGCTGCGTGAACACGGAAAGTATTTTCAAAGAATGCGCATTTTTTAATCAGAAACTCGAATGTGTTGTACCTTAGCAAACCTGACGGGAATTCTGTCCATAGTTTTATTTCTCCTGGAAAATTACTTCTGACAAAAGAGGGTATCAGTTGTTTAAATGATTCAAGGAGGATCTGATTTTTGTTTCGTTGCAACAAGTTCTATATCTCTTCTTTGTTGCTCCCACAGAGGTAATCTGTTGGGTGGGATGACCCCGTTGAAGAGGCTGGGGCTCGGCAGGCCACTTCCTTGACAAATCAAAGACTTAGCATTTCTGTACATTTTTTTGAGTAAGACATGAAACAATGAAGGATCCAGTACTGGAAGCAATGACTGACTGAACTGCTGTTTGCTCAGGCTGCTTATTCTCAGGGGTAACTCTCGTATGGTGGAACGTATAAAAGAAAACCTTATCTTCGTCTTTTGTACTCCTTCTAATCATCCAGATATACTAAGCCTAACCAGATTGTGCACGTCTACGCTAATTCAAGGAAGTTTCCATACACGATATGCCGGTTTGGAGAAAGGCGGGTTTCATGATTCTGTCATGAATACATCTTTCCCTAATCTAACCACACCTTTCTCAACTAATACGAGCGATAAAGCGAGAGGCCCGCAGGCAAACGGATGTCTTTCCGCGGCCAATCTCCAGCTTTTCCAGCTTTTGTCTGTCCGCGGCCGATTTCCCGCTCTTGCGGGACTGATTTTCGCGGCCGTTTTCCAGCACTGCGCGGCCGAAATTCCGGCTTCACCAGTCTTTGTGCTGCACATTTCCAGCATTACCAGTTTTTGCGCGTGGTCAGCGCGTAGTGCGCGGTGGGCGGAAAGCATGTGCTGTGAGACAGGCAGACGGCTGATTGCCGATTACCGATTCATACTTACGTGCTATTGCAGTAAATTTCTCTCTACTTGGAGCCAGTGACACCCGCTCCACATGAAATTACACACTCAGACGAGCAACCAGTTCAGATATCAGACCATGCCAAAAGTAACAAGTAGTTATAACAGTAAGTGATCTCGAACTATCAATGAAAATGCTCAAACTCATCCAAAGTATCCTCACAACCGCGCGATGCGGACCGACAATGCCTCTACAGTAGACCATCTTCTGTGGACCCCTCCAGAAATGTCTCAGTACAACTGCCTTATTCTAGGGGTATCATTTCAGAGCTACATAGGCACTTGTCCCAGCCGCGCCAAAGCTGGAAATCGGCCGCGGACAGAAAGACGGACACACAGACACACACACACGTACATACGAACCTCGTACTTTAAAAATAGATTTTCCCATTCTCCTTCCCCAACGAAGTCGGTAGCGCCTCAGCGCCATAGACTGGCGCTGAGGCGCTTATTATGTCTAGTTAGACGTAATAAGCTTAATTGAAAAGTGCGCAGTATACGTCCATTTTCACTAAATTCCTATACGTTTTGACGACCGGGCGAAAGTAGGAGCGAGCGTTTCGGAGTCTGTGCAAAAATCATTTACTTTGCCGTCGGTCAGATTCAATGGATTTGGTTCATTTTCCTCTAAAACTTTTGGCACAACATTTACCTCGTCCACGCTTTTTCCATCCATGGTCTCGATGACGTCCCCTTGGGTGGCCGGTGACACCATGGCCAAGACGAGGATGAACTGTTGTCCCCTCCCAATCATGTCTTCTCTCATTCTGCTAGCTTTGTACTTGACTACTTTGGAAACAGAAACGTTGAGGGGGAGGGGGAGGGGAATCTAGTTTGGAGCACCGTGTAAACAATAACGGCTTGCCGTGCGTCGCTCACGCTCTGACAGTTTACAGGGTACTTGCATATGGCGGTGATGAACCTCAGGAACACAGTGCATGTTCATGTAGAGTGTATTCAGCGGGTAACTTACGGGATCACCCTGTGGCTTGCAGGAGAAGCCGCAAAAAGCAGTGCAAAAACAGTCGTCCACAGCTGCTTGAATTCACCCATCTCTGTTCAGGGTAGGATGTTTGCTTATGCATCAATGAGGGGGGGGGGGCGACGGCCGTTTTCTTTGTTTTTTTAGTCGTTTAGGAGCAACCGTAAACCATTGTACCTGGTAGTACAATTGTGCATATTCAGCAATAATGAATCACTTTTTTTTGTAAGTTTTCCAGACATGTCAAGTCAACTTCCCCACTTAACTGAAGGAAGAAGCCATAGAAGTTCCCGGCCGGTGTACAAAAATTACAGGACTGCATCGCCTTTACTCCTCAATTAACCTTTCCATTCCGTGAAAACGCTTTTTTTGCTCAAGACTTATGAATGGAAGTCCGGAGTCCGCTGGGGCTAGAGAAGGCTGAGGATTCAGACTTGACCAACAAAAATCGGCTCATTCGCAACGTCGAGAGCTTCAATGTGGATCAACTTCATAGTGACAAGGTGAGACACCTTCCCCACGGTGTGGTCAAAGCTTCATTTAGCCGTGGACTTAACTATATCAGGTATCTAAATGCGAATCAAGCGTTAGGTTTCCCGTCCTCGGTGAAGAAAGTGACGGAGTTGAGAAGGGAATAGAGATACAAGCAAGTAGTGGCGAGAGGAAAGAACCTATTGCCGACCAAGAAGGCGATCGAGTGGGAAAGAAAAGATGGTCTTGCTGACGAATGTTGTAAACGATAAGGGTGTATTTCTTTTTTTCAAAGCATGACTTTCATACATCGCTCAGTATCAAAGACTGATAAAAGGAGAAACCTAGTGTCGTACTCTTGGTTGCTGGCAACTTCTATCAGGTCTTCAGCTTCTTCTGCTTCTGCTTCTTCATGAAATCCTTTAGGGCGTTGATGCATTCATCCGACTGCCACAACTCGAGCAAGAGGTCACACTCAAGGTCATTGACCCTATGCAAAGTCTCCCTCTCGTGGTCCCTCAGCAGAGCCTTGCAGCTCCTCATGCTCAACCTCGGCAGCTTGGCGATTTCCCTAGCTTTTGCAGTCGCCTTGGCCTCGAACTCCTCTGCAGACCAGACGTGGGCGGCTAAGCCGACGTCGAGAGCCTCGGTGGCCGAGATCTCGCGGTCAAAGAGCAAAATATCGTTAGCTAGCGTCCGACCGAAGATGTGGGGAAAGGTGTGAGAGCTGCAACCCTCAGGCGACTGACCCAATCTGGTGAAGGGGGTGCGGAAGGTGGCGCTTGAAGAGCACAGGACCAGGTCACAAAGCGATAGTGTTGTGAACATCACACCTGAAAAAAACGTGGGGGGTCGGTAAGAATAATGGATGCAGCAGCTATAGCCGTGATTCTCAACACCTCGTCACATAAATTCTAAATGTCATAGTTTTATTGAGAAGCTATTTTGAGTGCTCATGTCTGTAAATAGTCCCAAGTCTAATTATAAGCAAGCGGTAACTAGTCCAAAAAATTCCCAAGCAGGCACTCATGACATGTAGAATTGGGTCAAACCTGACTCTCGGGATGTGCCGAGTAAACTCTTAGAGCTAATTAAACCTAATTTTCAAGGTTCATTGTTTGTCTTATCGTAAAGACTCTCTTGAAGAACCGATGACATTAATGTCAGCTAAAGCGATCGATAGTGAAAAATGGTGAAGTCGAAGCACACGCGCCAGCTCATATTCCAGCATACTGCCTGTGCCAGCAAATCCTAGACGTTGCCAGCAAAGACTGGAGCTTTTCTACGGCCTAGCCCGTGTCGCCACCACACAACCATTGCCGACAACATCTAGCAGTTTCTGGCGACAATTCAGCCAGTTGAATTATTTGAATGAGCAGCACAAAAAGCAGCATTTAATCTAACCTACATTCACCTAACCCAGGGCAATGGAGCAAAGATGGCTCAGGGGAAAGAAGACCTTGTCGCTGGATGTCGTCGGCAAAGGCTGGAGCTTCTTCAACTCCTTTGTCTGTTTTGACACGGACCAGGGTTTGCTAGGACAGGCAATTTTCCGCAATGTCAACTGAACATGCATGCATATGGCCATGAGTGAGTGTGTGCGATTGGAGGCTCCTCACAGCAGGGACAGCCAGCACTCATCGGCATCTGTACGAAAACTGCTCCTAACCTACTTCCCTGTTATGCTGAAGTGAACGATCTCAAGGAGCTGACGGACGCCTACTCCACCTCGCACTTTAAAAAGTCTTCCTGATTCATCTTGTTGGACTTACCGAGCGCAGGTCCATTCACGGCAGCCACGAGCGGCTTCTCGAAGTCGATGAATGCGGCGACGAACCTGGAGAACAAATGGTCGGGTGTCAACCCCTCACCACGACATTTCCTCAATGCTCATAAGGTCTTGATAAGAAGGGGACGTATAAATTCAGACTATACCTCTCCAGTCCTACTAGATTAGTGAAGTCTAGTGCCGAGCTGAGCCGAATAGACAAAACAGTTAACGTTAAATGTCTTATTACATACAATGCAATTTTTTTCTGGATACACAGCCTGCGTTGGGTCGATCAGATCATGCCCCTACGTTTGTCCCAACCTCACCCAATGCCCGACCTCAATGCAATGTTGACATCTTGGGGTCAGCTCAATGCACTTGAGCTCAACTCTGCTCCAACAGTTTCAACCATTCATCTATCTTAGAGGTGATGCCAGGTGCGAGAAGTTGATGTAAGGTGAGGAAAGTGAGATGTCGCAGTGAGAAAATGTCGTGATGAGGGTTGTCACCGAACCGAATAAAACAGCCAAGTAAAATACTCTGGAGCAATGGTGACGTACGCGTTCCCAAACGTCATTTTTTTGCTGAGTGTGTGGTCACAATGGTAAATTTTCATTGCAGTCAATTTTGGGAGAGGTAAAATCGTTCAGGAAATACATGTTGCGAGTTTCTTGCAGATGAAATTGGTGAATAATTCATCTCTGCCATATACGGTGACTTAGTAATTGGAACAGTAAGCTTTTTCGTCCAACCTGTGCAAGATCGCCCTGGTCTTCTCAGCCAACGATGCCCTGGCTTCAGGCGAAGGATCAGCCAAAACGTCTGAGAAGTTGGAGAGGTCGTTGCCGCTGCTGTAGAACTTCCCCCTACCGGTTAGGACCACGGCTGACACTGACTTGTCGCAGTCCGCCAACTCCAAAAGTTCAGGCAAAGCCTTATTATATACGAGGGAAACATTTGTTTTCGTACAAGTAGAACATTTAATTTGGCTCCCACCGTGTACATCTCTAGGTTCATGGCATTGAACCGATGTGGCCTGTTCAAGGTCAATGTTAGCACGCCTGCCTCTAGGGAGGTCTCTACATCTTTGCCGGCCCTCTCATAGGAAATCGGGCCGACTTCTGCCGACTTGGCCAGTTCGTCCACGGCCCGTACGAACTCGCCCGCAGCCTCGTGTCGCGTCAAACCTTTGGAAGAGTCCCAGGCATCCCAAAGAGCGACCTGAAAAATGCAATATTCAGGGGGTATGACCAAAACTTTATCGGAGAACATGACAGACAGTATTATCACTGTATACTTAGTCAAGGTTTTCATTCGATATTTGGGAAATTTCCAACATAAAGCACTTCTAGGGAAATGCGGATAATTGATCGGACTTTTGCAAACAATACTGAAACTAGGGAAGATTCAAGGTCAGAACAGTCAAGGGAAGATTCACCAATTTCATCACAGTGACACTCGCAAACTTTGAAGCAGTTTCATCTTTTCCATGTTACTTTGCGTGGAGTTATTTCCAGATGAGGGTTTGGAGAGCAGAGAGTGTCAATGTCCTTATCAGACAAGGAAGACCCTAATTTTGTAACAAAAGTCCTGCTGAGGAGAAAGACCTCTCCCGCTCCTTCTCAGTTCAGGCAGGTGGCAAGGTTAGTAAGGCCTGATGGACCTTCTCCAGATAGCTTGGACATTCTCCTATTTTCTCCAGGATGGTGATTTCTCTCTTGATGGTTGACAGAGGTTCTTTACTCACAAATCTCCTTTGCTCTCTAGCCTCCACTGGCAAATGCGAAAAAAAAGCTTCGAGCGCTCGGTCAACTGTAATCAAACAATGAAATGTTCGATCTGCGGAATCGAACCCAGGATATTGGGTCTTTCTGTGCTCCAACATTTCCGTATATTCGAGTCATGCCTTACTTCGCACAGGTTGGCAGTGAGGCGTGAAAAGTGGGGCTTTTTCGGATGGGTGCACTTGTTTAAGGGGCAGGAATCCATCAAGGCCCCCCTGCCCTTGTTTAGGTGGATGATGAGTAAAACGATCTTGTCTCGAACGTTTAAATATTTTAGGTGTTCCGCTTCAGCAGGATGCCAAAGTACCTAAAGACACGCTCACCCAGCGCAGAGTTGCATGGAGATTTTTCACCACTGTCAAAGGACCGAACAGCAAATCAATGTATCTCTCACCCGCTCCGAGTTCACCGAGGGTCTCTGGGTAGCCGGAGGTCCGCGAGTCGCCTGCTGGTAGAGGCCGTGCAGCCTCAACCTTTCCCTTCCCACGGGCCCGTCGGAGGTCGCCAAGGACTGAAGCAGCTTCAACCTGGCTCTGGCGGAAGTCAAGCGATCCCACAGTGAAGGATCTGACGTGTTGAGACCTCGAGAGCCGACTCCGGCAAGGGCCACAAAACGGGGTCGAGCCAAGGCTATAAAACTTACCATCTTTGTGGCAAACACGGTTTTTGCAGTAGGCCTTGATCTCGTCCTTATCGCTATCCCGCAGGCCACAGCAGACGTGAAAACAAACAAATCTGAAAAGTGCGGCAAATTCAAAAACCGAGATCGATACTTATAAAGTCTCTGTCAAACTAAACTTCCTTAATTGATGCTTGAACTTGACCAGTGCTAGTTGGGATGATGACAACCTCTCCCCTCATCTGTCCCAAAGCTGTGTCCGCCTTCATGCCTCCGGGGAACCTGGGCAAAGGTCTCAGGCACGCTACTGAGCAATCCGGCTCTACAGTGGTTAAAGGTGTGATGCCATGAACAACGTTGTCGGAGCGCATGATTGTGTCTGCTCTGTACAGACCTCTTGTCTTCCCAGGGGTGCCTGGTCTTGGCCTTCAACCACCCGTGACATCCTTGCTTTCGTCGCTGTCTGCCGTCACTCAGACAAAGCTCGCACAATAAGGTTCTTCCTCGTCTTGTTCTTCTTCTCTAGGAGGCCGAAGTTGAGGTCTTCTTCGAGGGAGGGCGATCCCACATCCCCTTCTCCTGGTGCTGCTCTTCCATCTGGGCCTTCTATGCCCTCGTCACCAACAAGGTGTCCGAGTTGCCCTTCGCCGTGTCGCTCGACGACTTTCCATCCTGGTCCGGGGAAGACAAGGACGAAGAGGCCTTATGAAACGAGACTTGTCGGGGATCAGAAAGACAAAAGGAAAGAGAGAGCGATGTAACTACCCTGTACTTCCAGTGCGGAAGCAGCGGAAGTGATATCAAAGTCAGGGCATAGGTACATCTTCCTAATGGCCTGACAGTACGTGGTCGCGCACCAAAAGACGACGTGCACTGACATTGCTTGAAAAGACAATTAACATTGTTGAGCCACCCTGTTAAAACTTTGACGACAGACAAACCGAGACAGGAGTGGGAGTAGGAAGCACAAGGTTTCTCCACCTTTTCCAAAACTTCCTGGGGATCAGAGAGTAGCAGCCGAGCACGACGCAGGCCATGGGGGGAAGGGTGACCACGCCCAAGCAGCAGCAAACTTTGATGGAGAAGAAAATAAGGCATCGTAGGACCACAGCGGTTGGGCGTCCCCAGCTTATTGGTGTCATCGAAAGCCAGACTCACCTGATAAAGAGCTAAAGAAACAAAGTAATATCTGGACTGCCTCACCGCTATTTATTTTGCTTTGTGTCTGTTGACGATAACTTATGGAAGGTCCTGAGTCGGCTGCCCTTTGATCATTCCCCCTTGTGCTTCTGTTTGTTGAGTGTGCGCGCGCAACAGCGACGCACTCACACACAAGAATGGGCGCGTGCTTAAACGAAGATTACAGGAGAAAGTACAGAAGAGGCACATGAGAGCATAGAGAAAGACGGGATTGACATTGGCAATTTTCACACACGAACACACACGTACTCGTGCGCACACACATATACACGTAAGATTCCTCCCCCCTCCACACACGCGCGCACAGAAGCTGTCGAAGACACAGTTGAGGAAGTACGTACGCAAGTCAGGCACTCTTGCGTCTCGTACAGTTACTACGTTTAGTCGACTGTGGTTGCTCAAAACTTCTCCTTGCTTTCCTAAGTCTGCGATCAGTGCACGTACCCGTACTTGATCAGGTACGGTCACCCCTACTTGATCAAGTTGAAGACGAGAGCGTCGCCGTCGCCGTCGCCGTCGTCAATGACAGTGTCACTAACAAGTAGTCACGTGTTCACCTCATGCTTCTCTCATATGCATTAGAAAATTAAAAAAATTCGAACGAATGAAGTGATTTGAATTCTTGATGGATTCGATCCGTTGAGCTGGAGTTGAGAGTGATGTATCGGTTAGATCCAATCACCACCTTGAGGATTTGGTTTGGACACTTATTGGATGATTTTACCCAACCCTGCTTATTTTTAGAACAGATCTGATTCGCTCGCGCTAAAATAACTCTTGTAAGTGTGACACTGTCATGAGTCTGGATCACCGCACCAGTCAGTGCTTTTGGCTTTGTACTATGCACTGCAGCATACCGTCCGTGTTTTACGTAAAGGTCATCGTTGGCATCGTGGTGCAACCAGTGATAAAAGTGCTTACGCGGCAGGCGATGGATTTGATCAAATGATGAGAGCGCCAAATGTTCACAAGAAAAAGAAGGATAAGGACCTGTTAGAAAAAGCTGTCTTAGCTTTCACACAGCGAAAATAACGAGGAGAAAGTTAATGTCAGATGCTGAAAAAGCATATCTGGGAGAAGCCTGCGATATCCACGGACTTCGTCTAAAAAATTTCCATATATCGACTGCAAGCAGACATCTAATAATGCGAAATGATTGAACTTTCAAAAAGCACATGAAGTAAACCTGCAGTCTTTGATATGGACAGGTTGGGAGAGAGATGAGACCCCTAATTTGACAAGATAGAAAGAGCTCGTTTGCCACATTAGCCTCTAATGAATGAACAGCGGCACCAAGTCACAGTCATAGAGTCAGGGGAACGTCGGCAGTGCTGCTGTTTGCACCAGGCAGTGCGCAATAGGCAACACTTTCCTGGTGACCTCTCCCAGGCCACCCCAGGGCACCACAGCACAAATGACTTTTTACCCACTCATGTACGTGTAATGCTACACTGATGCAAAATATTGGTGCCTTTCCTTCTTTCACCTCCTCCTCCTGCGTGAGGTTGTTGGCTGCATGCAGTCGAGCTTCTCCTGCGACTGACACTTAATATGTCCATACAACGTATTACAAAGTTTAGCATTGAGCAGCCAGATGAATAAGGTCTACTATGAACATCGGTACACACACACCTCCAGACCCTTGGAGCACAAGGACTGAGAACTGAAGACCTTTTACATCCTTCTGGAATGAATCGTGTACAGTAGTCCATGCCTGCCGTACAAACACAGACACTGAGTATTCGTTGGCTGTTACCTTGTCTTGACGAGTGCGAACAGGAAGCAACCGCAGTTTTAAATACGCTATGTACAGTATAGGCGTTCTATTTGCACAGACTACAACTATAATTTTACGCCGCAGTGATCAACCTGGGCAAACACGATCTCTCTGGGAGAGCCTGGGCGGTTGAAAAATAGGTATTTTTTGCGCATTGAGTACATAGGGAGAGCGAGTGAGAAAAGAGACACAGGACGGCGGCCTCAATATTTCTTCTCCTTCCTCGCATTGCTACGTAGCAATAGGTATACGTTTGGAAGTGCACAGTGCTGTGCACACCATTCTCCATGTAAAGAAGGACTCTCCTCAGTAGGCTGACAGAGAGAGAGAGAGAGAGAGAGAGGCAGGACTGAGAAGAAACCTACGTAAGGAGCCAAAGTAAAAGCCTGTTGCTCTCTCTGCCTCTCTGTCTCATGTGCACCTGCTGGGGACGCAACAGAGCAGGAAAGGGGTCTCGCTCAGTCGTGCTCCGGCAGAACTCAGAAGTGGACGTATTTCACTTAACAGGGGGAGGAAATTATCCGTCGAGGAGAGCAGGTCCGAAGCGAGGTGAGCTCGGTCATCAATTTTCATTGTTGGGCTTATCATGGTGACAACGTGTAGCTGCACGTGCAATGGTCCGTTTCTTCTTCATCCAGCCGTTGGAACGTTGGAACAACGCTGTTACAAGAGCTGAGACTTGTAACGCCATTTTGTCCGGACCCCTCAGTTCCGGTCATCAGCTTCAACCGGGTAGAAGACCTGGGTCGACTGATTGGCACGACTCTCACCAGCTGTTATTTTAGACAGGGTTGCCTGTTTATTACGCAGTTTAGATTATAGCAGACCCCAATGGCTGGACTATAATGTTAAAGAAGGGCCATCATTTCCCCTTATCGACACCTCCACTGCTAAAGGAGTGCTCTTCTCTCTCCCCGTAACTTCGATAACCGAATATACCAAGTGTCCTGAAATCAGTTCACTATGAGTGACAAAACAGGGTTTAAAATTGAAGACAGTGCTTTAAAATTACGGTTCAAAATTGTCTAGGACGTCCTGTAAACACCAATAACGACAAGACTCAGGTTTACCAGTTGTCACTTGGTCATGAGTGTGCGACCCCAGGCCCTTAGGTAGAGAGGCTCTTATTGACGGCACCATGGGGTACCGTACGGACCAGGCCAGGACTTGTTATGCGTAGACGTACGTAGTTACGTTGTGTCATGAGCCTTGCTCATGCCAGAAACTCTCTCGAACTGTATGGCGGAACAAGGTCTGTTCTACACCGACTTATTACTTGCACTGCATCCTGGCTCGCTACGGTTCACTTCAAAATTAGTCTGAAGATTAAGCGTAAGGTTCTAGAAAGGTCTCACCTCGCTTGAAGCTATAGGTGAGTCAAAAAAAGACCTTTCTGGTTCGACCGCTTCTCCGGGTCTAGCTTGTTGCACGCTTGTTTGAGAAGTCTTTAACATCTCATGATTGCATTATGTAGTGTTCTCATGAAAAATTCATTTCAAAACTTCAGCACTTCATATACGATATTAAAGTATGTAAATATGTTCAGTAATTACCGAATAATTGGCGTGCTAAATGTTCTTGAATGACACTAACACTTGATGTAAAGAACACTTATCCTCCAGAATTATCGTGCATTTCTCCGTAGCACGTCTAGTAACTTTCCAATAGTTTTGCGTGCATCTTTTAATTCTTCACGGGTCCCCCCCATCAAATTAACACGGTTGCAGCTGCAACGGCTGGAAACGGCACAAAAGTCTGACCAAAGGTCGAATAAAACGTGTTTGCCATCCCTAGCTGAAGGCTTTAGCGAGGGAGGCTTGAAGGCTTCCAAACTCTTTTCACGGCCAAGCTTGATGTGGCAAACCCTGTACGTCCACAGATAACACCATATTTTTTTATATCATTACCAAATAACGTACGCGTCATCTATAAAACAGTGGCTGTGCGAGTTTCATTCCCTGGAAGGAACATTTGTCAGCTTTCATTTCGCATGACATGGAGTCAAATCGATCCAGGCAAGTTAGGGCAGGTTATCCTAAGAAAACTCAACCTCATAATAGCACGCCACTATCCACAGGGTTGGGCGAGATCTGCTCGGATCGATCTGACAGTTCTCCAGGATATCCCTGAAACCAGCCTTTGGACGGATGCCAAGACCTAGCGTAGAGGCACTTAATCTAGCGGAAAGATTTGGAGTGGGTACCTAGACGTTTTGGCGGATAGATGGAGGCCAAGCGCAGAAACGCCATCCTCCGGTTTATAAACTCAAAATTGTCATGGACGTCCAATGCAAAACTCAAGGATCCTATTGTAGCCCACCACGCCAACGGAGACGCGGATTCAGACAGTCTTCAAGAAACCCTTGAGGATCCTGACCTGTTGGTCATTGGCTTGGAATAGGCACAAGATGGCAGTTGACATCTGTCCTGCCAGCCCGCACGACTTTCGACTTCGTGAACTACAGCCGATGATGAAATGAAACCACCACCAAATAACAATATGCTGTAACAGCCATCGGTTCACTTGTCGTTCATGGTGCAGTTATTGCAGCTCAAGCCATGATCAAATAACGCGTGAAGTGTCCCGCTAAACATGCTATGGACTGTACCGTGTGACGTACATCTATTTCCACCCATTAGTGAACCAAATCTGGGCACCAAAGTCGGACCATTTCATTCTTGATATTAGCTTTAGTCAGAGCCAAATATCCCAGTTCCTGACCCGCTTTTTTTCTTTACTTCCCTGTTGCTTGCGACTAGAAGGTATTTTTAGAAGAAAACGCAACGACGCAAATGCTCTAACACTGCTGTTTCTTGTACAGAGAGCGTCCTATGGCAGGTTGGTGAGCTTTTTCAGGCACACATTGATTGTCCTCCCCACCATACTAAAAATTAGAGGACGTCCGACAAGACCCACCTCGGGGGCAAAAGGCTGAGATGGTGGACCCCACCATAGGAAACCCTAGTTATAAAAGGCCTTATGACTGTAGGGTCATCTTAACAAGACAAAAACGCTGTGCCTGAAAGAAATAAGCTAAAAATTGATCAGTGGGCAAATTCCATAAGAAAAATGTCAATAGCAGCTTGGTATGTGACCTCGTAAGAGTCGATAACCCCATAATCGGTGCTTTCACTGGTCAATCAAGATGCTTGGCGTGACCATCAGTCTCTACTAAGGCAGAGTTTGAACCTTCTGAGCTCTAGGACATGAAACAGTGACCTGTTGACATCGATTTTTGACCTTTCATTTCTTCTTAAAAGCGTGAACTTCTTAATTTTCTTAAATGCTTTTCACGTTAAGGAGCTCTGTCAGGAGAAAGTTGGACTTGTGGTTAGGCGTACACGTGTGTGTGTACCTTTGCAAGGCCGATGCAGGCCTGTACGTGTGTGTGCGTGTGCGCATAGGTCTACACTGCCGTTTTTCCTCTCCTTCTAAGGACCCCCCATGGAGTCCCCGCTACCCCTGTCTCCCGCATTACTTATTCAAGTGATGAGATGAGACTGCAGGTGAAGGGAAGCGCCCATACAGGGGTCATTTACGCACAGTACACGGTGCAAACAGTACACACAAAACAACAGTACAGGACCAGGACAGTGCAATGCATGGCTCCACAGATGCACTCATTGTACGGCGGAAAAAAAACCAAAACATTTTTCTTCTTTTTGCGACCACAAGGCGAGTGAGTGAAGATTGACAGCCTCTGAACGACAGCAGACCTACAGAGTGGGCACAACATTCCGCACAAGATGCTCGGATGATACTGCTTCAACCTGTTTCGTGTGGTGAAACAAGTATGCGAACCTTTTCTTCAGAGGCCAGATGCTTGTATGCGTATAATTTATTCAATAATCCCCAGTTGAGCAGAAAGTCAGGGTTGCCAGGATCTCTAAGCAATATTGCAAGGTTTTTAATGTTTGTGACCACCCTGTAGGTACCATACGTGGGTTGTTGGAGTCACTGTACTATCTCTTAGGTTGAGACAAGTGTGAAAGCGATATTGACGTGGCGGTGGTGGTAAAGTGGAGCGCTTTTCAAGAGGACCCGTTCGTAGAACTCTTCAGTGGACCCATTGTAATGCCGCAATAAAGGCCGACTTGTTTGTACTTTTTTTCTTCTGCGTTAAAGAGTGACTCAAGCTGTGCAACCTCACACTTCAGTTTTGTTTGCCTACACATGTGGCACACACACACACACACGCGCACACACACACACACACACACACTCTCATCAGCCAGTAAAAGCCCTAAAAAGGCATTTCTTATCATCATTTATCACACACACACGAGGCGTAGGAGAAAGAGAACAACATGAGGGATACTCGCCAGAGACTTTTCGTCTCTTTTGTTCATCTGACCAAGTTTATATCCCGTGAGAGCCTTGGCAAGAGCCTTGACTTTCTTTTCTGTGGCCATATCCACGAACATTCCCATCCACTCACCATAACATCTTACACCTGAGAAACACCACTAATCTGTCCGACGGGTGTCAGCCTCACAAGCCAGACAGAACCTATGACTACTTTTACGACGTGACCAGACCAACAACCAACTGACAAAGAACAAGGATAACAGCAGTGACACACACTGATCGTAGGAGTGCTTTCAGACACGTGGAAGCTGCAGTATTTTCACCTTGGGGACACAGAAGGTGAACCTTTGGGTTTTTTTGTCGTGTCGTCCAGTGTCGTCGTGCCTTTTTCCCCCAAAGCCATCTAGGATCCGCCCAATCTTGGGATTCCCAATGACGTAATTGCACGTAGGAATACGAGCAAACCGACAGACAAAAGAATCCTCTGAAGCCTTCCATGATTCAATTCGGAGCAACACCAATCGTACAGATAAGCGAATGTGTGGATTTTGGGCTGGAAGAAACGCTCAACATCTAGTCTCAACTGTTGCAGCTACTGCGATCGCTCTGTTTGTCCGCTCACGTTTTTTCATCTCTTATTTATTGGTAGACCTATTGTTTCCCCCTGAGGGAGGCAACTCGCCAGGCCAGCCCATATTCAAGGCACTGAAAAATATTACTGCTAGTAAAGTACACAACGAAACAACGCAGAATAAAAACATTTTTCCTATGACTACTCGTTACAGGGAGTACACGATGGGAAGCCACTTGTTCGCCTGCCCACTATCATGCATAAGTAGCAGACAACCTCACTTTGGAGACACCCTGTCAGGTCGCATTAACCATTTACGGTGTCATCGATTGGACAAGTTTTAAACCATGTTTCAGGCGCCATAACTACATTGGGACCAAAGAGGGCGACCCAGGGTTAGGGGGTCTCGACTATGCACGCCGAATCGATTAAGGGAATAAGTTGTGGCTATTAGATAAAGTCATAACATACGTACATTCTACGCGCGTGAGCTTTATTCAAAGAGTCTACTGCGTCGTCAATCAGATGTCTTTCGGGAATGTAAAGTTGTCAATGCTCTCTCGCAGTAACAGAGGTAGCAACAACAACATGAGCTTCTTCAGCTCCCTGCACCAGATGGTGGCTGACGCGGGCACCTCCTTGAGCGAGTCGGCACGGAAGCTCGTGGCAACATCGAGCAGAGACTCGGCGTCATCGGAAGACGCCACACAGCTGGCGCAACAGGCGCAGCAGGCGCAGCAGGCGCAGCAGCAGCCGCAACCGCTGCAACCGCCGCAACCGCCGCAACCGCCGCGACTGCATTTGCCTCTCTCGACCAAGACCTCGTACAACAGCTCGAGCGGGAGCACTGGTGGCAGCAGTGGCGGCCGCGGCTTGCAGCAGCCGCAGAATCCGCGTCGCAGAGAGTCATGGTTCAACCTGGCGCCACCGGAGTCCAATGGCGGCGGTCACACCCCAGGCGGCTGGTCAATCGAGCCGCAGCCGCCGCGCAGCCGCCGCGGATCCAGCATAAAGAAGAAAGGGGTATCGGCCACGGCAGCTGTGGCCGCGGCCGGTGGCAACGCCCCCTCGACGTCCGCGGCTCTGAGCGGCTGGCAGTGCAGCTCTGCAGTGGCGCGAGCCAGGCAGAAGTCCCTCGCCAGCATCCTGGAGAGACAGAAGGGAAAGCGCAAGCTCAAACTCTATCCACATTACAACGAAATGCCGGAAAAGAGGGAGGCCAAGGCAGCCAAGCAAAGGTAAGCTCAATTAAAGTTGCCCTACAAACTTTTCCATAATGGTGAGTTAAACAAATTTTGCTAATTGCGAATGGCTTTCATAATTTCTGTTAATGTTCCTTCCAAAAGCTGAGAACGTTTCGAAAAACTTTTTTTCTGCTTCATCAGCCAATGCCAAGGCGGTTTCTCTGGCGATGGCATTTGCCCAAAAACTGTATTTGACATGTTGCTAACGAAAAAAATGTGTCAAAAAATATAAAATTTATGTCATCTCGCACAAGTTTGCTTTCAAAAGTGCTTGTTTGGGGTAAAGAGCTATGACTTGCCCAGGTACAACAAGTTCGTTCCTACTTACGCCGCTGTAGAAGACAGGTCCGTATGAACGTGCGATGCGTACTTGATTGTGTTTAAGGCTGCTGTCTACGGCTCATTCATATTCATGAGTCACCAGCGTCTAGGCCTTGTTTGCCCTGCGTTAACAGAAAAAGAACAAAATCGAGCAAAAAGAGGAGCAAATTGGAAAAGGCAAAAAATTGTGCTGTGTTTCGTTCCTTATGCAAAATGGTTGAGATTTGTATAGCTTTTCATTCATGCTCGCGTGGCCTTCATTTCTCGTGTGACCTCTTGCATTTCCAGAACAGAACCCCCCTCAGTGTCACCTACTTTTGGACACCAAAGGCAGCCACAAAAGTTATATCCCAAATGAATTAATGGACCTCATTCCACTTCTCAAAAAGAGCTTTTGCGAATTCCTTTCACATACCTGATACGTACACACACAGGCTCACACGCCGCCGTAGTTCCTGATGCAGCAGAAGAACATCGAGAAAGATGTGGATGAGGACGTCGACAGGTCGTGCACATGATCGTGATTCACTTTCTCTCTCTCACTCCCTGTGTAGTGTCCAGGAGTCCGACAACGGCTTCCTGGAGTTGTACGGCGGCCTGAGCACTCACCTGAGGGAGCGTCGACTAGCTCATTCGCTCAAGCTTCGAGCTCTTCGCCTGGCCCAATTCGGCGGCGGCGGCGGCGGCACCCACGACGGTCCCGTTGAGGAGAAGGTGATCGGGATCGAGCCCGTGGTTGACGTCATCTCCAAAGAGGAGGTGAGGCACGGATGCAGCTTCGTCCGAGCATGAAATAAACGAATCCCTCGCTCTCTCTTGCACAAGCACAGGCGATATACGAGGTTTGACAGTTTCATTCGCATATGAGCATGCAAGCATATCATATATTCCAATTCCTGTCTGATGAAAAAAGGGAAAGTTCCCAGGCGGAGAGCGAGGGACTGACAACTTTCACTCTCGATTAAGTATGTGTGCGTACATACCCCTTTCCATTAGCTACGCTCAGGTATGGAACTTTCGGAAATAATTCAAGGGGAGGGAGGAATAGATCAATGATGTGGTGGCTGCTGGCATATCAACTAGGGATTACTTTAAACTTCTGATATTTCAGAAAGTTTCGAAATCGAATCCAGAGGTATTCTGCTTTGTGACGCCTTTTCTCCAACTTTCGGTTATTCCAAGCCTCTCGAAATAGATCCAAAGTTTGAAGGGAGAAACGATTTCAAAATCGAATTTTTAGAGCTTATGATATCCTTTTCTTCCAACGTCTTTCCTCGAGCTTTCGTTCATATCAGAAAATGTCGAAATAATAATATCCAAAGAAAAGCCGGTTCGCAAACCTATATCTCAGGTTCACTTTTTCTGCTGCGGTTTTCCTGAAGTCCCGACAGATTAGACTCAAAGCGTTCAAGGAAGAAAATGACTCGAACAATTTGACTCTCGGGCCGAGTTTAAGAGACTCCATCACCAAGGTGTGGCCAGAGATTGAGAGATTCATTGACATTTTTGCTGTTCCGCCATTTATATGACAAAATATACGCTGTTTCCCTTGCCCCAGAGCTTTAGTAAGTGTCATTTATCGACGACCTGGGTCAAAGTGTTTGCCACCACTGGAAAATGCTGACCCTTGAAAACGTACATTTCCAATTTGTAGACATAAGACTCATAAGACCGGGACCATTGGTCCATAAACAGACGCGTAAAGAGAGTCTTTTTTTTTTTTTTTAATTCGAGTCCCAACATTTGAGAGAACCCGTGGCGTCAACGAAATTTCGGGCATTCGTGGATATCACTCGCATTGTCAGTGGACTCATTTTTGATAGGGAGAGTTTTAGATTTTTCATCATCAAATAGGCGGAATGAGCTAAAAATTTTTACTCAACAAGGCTTTTCTACCTTAGAAGTTGATCTGCGACAGTTGCAGACCTGCGCTCAACCTTGATTACCATTTTTACTTCTTTTTTTTTGACACACACTCCACTGCGCTGCTGTACTGACTGCACAGCTGAGCTTTGCAGTACAAAGGAACAGTGCAGTGAAAGAGGGAGGCTGCAACTTTGCTGCACTTTTGAGTGAATGCATCCAACTGGACCAAAGTAGTCGGATAAATGAATGTTAATGGCAGAAAACGCCAGATCGATTGATATGAAAGTGACCACCTTTTGTAATTAAATATTTGTAAAAAAAAGTGTTTTCAAGAGGAGGCAAACCTTGCTTGCACCACTATGTACAGAGAGTGCCTGAACACCTCTTGCCAGCCCTTTAAAATGACGCTAATATTCTATAATAGCACTGTTAAGTGCGACTCCTGAACACCTTAATTAAAGATGACTTAAAGTAAAAGAGATCCAGCGAAACTTTTGGACCACGACTTATTTTACGTCAGATTGTCCATTTCCATTCATTTCGCCCGCACTAAGGAAGTCTAGAAAAAAACTATTTTTCCACACCTGCGTAAAAGAAGTCTAGAAAAGAACCACTTTTCCCGTCGTTACTATGGCAGCGACACTTTCGGGCTGCACAGACAAAATGCAACTTTTGCCAAACGTGACGTGCTATTACTCCAGATTGTGGTCATACTTTCGACTGGACCTGATATTTAAAGAATCACTTGTCTGCTACCCCCCTGGGAAATATAGTACATTTGGCAGGCAAATATAGTATATTTGCCTGGGTGGACGGTCTGAGGATCTTCCCTCAGAACGGGGTACAAAAAGTGGTAATGCAAAAATCAGGCCTCAAATTATAGCACTGTCTTTTCCTCAATTTCCTTGCTGATTTCAAGTATCCTCAGCCTTTTATTCTCCCAGGCTCGGTCAAAACGAGAAGAAAAGTCCTGCAACGTGGGTGTGTAATAATTAGTTATTATACATTTCCTAGTCAAAAAAATTGTTCTGAGGCAAAAGGAACTTTTTTGCTCCCCACCACGATCCCCAGTACATACAGGGCATACCAAAAATCCTAATGAAGGCAGGTTCTACTCAGGCAGAGGCAAAGATGATCATAGCCAAAGCTGTAGAAAACTAAGTTCTGAGGTGGAAAAGCCATGCTGAGTAATACTTTAGCACATCACACCTATTTGATGATGATATCTAAAAATATCCCATCTCCCCATCCAAAAGGAACGAACGCACTGTACTCCCATCCCCCCTGCTTAAGTGTTCAAATCTTGGCGACTTAAGTTTATGCCAAAAATGAGATAGATGAGAGGTAAATTTGATTAGAAGTGAGAGGAGTCTGCATTTTATCAAAGCCCAATCACAGGTGTCGTCTGTCCTCCCACCCTAGGGAAATTAGGAGGACTCTATTTGCAAAATTGGAAGTAAAAGTTCTCACTTCTTCACCGTCGATTCTGTTGTGGGAAAGAAAAGTCTGACAGTAAAGTCACAGTTAGGTGGTGGTTATTTTTCAGAATTTTTGCTTGCTTTAATTTTCCAGTTTTTTTTTCTTTTTCGTTAGCGTGAGTTGCTGTACAAGGAGGTGTTGTACACGGTGACGCACAAGTTGGGAGGGCCTCACCTGGCCTTGAACAAGACGAACCTCTTGGGTGGCCTTAGTGTCCACGCCCAGTCCTACAACATGCTCAAGGACCAGCTCTTGGACTACGCACAGGCCGCCTTCACCGTCGACCCCAAGGACCACCAGAGGCTCATGGGAGAGGTGGCAGAAGAAAAGGTGAGCCAAGAGTCCCTGACAACCCACGAACTTTCACCTTGACACCTTGGAGAGTACACGGAAAAAAGTGAATTTTCAGGATTACTGAAAGCACTTTTCCAGCCGCAAACTTTCTGTGGAAAGTTACGGTGCGCGAGGGCTACGTCAACTCAGCCCAATCTTATGGTCTCCAACAAAATTTTGCCCTGCATCAACGCATCTTAATACAGGATTCTTGCGCGTGTGTGCCTAAGTAATAATGCATGAAACCTTGGCACGAATAGGCTGTGACAGCTTCACCCTGCTTTGACACATAAGTAGCATAATGGATGAAGAACTAACTCATCGGGTCAATCTGAGAACAGGAGTGGAAAGTTTGGAGAGACAGCTCGAGCCAGCAAAAAAAGCAACAGGTTTTCACTTTGGAAGCCTTTTTTTGGCTCACACTGTGGGCGTGCTGTTTCCATCAAATCAAAGGTACAGTTGCCGCCGCTTATACCGACATCATCGGGACTGGGCAAAATTGTCGGTATATCCGAATTGTCGGTATATCCGGCAGGGGCTTCTTTTGTAGAAAATGTTCTGTCCTCGGACATTTTGTCGGTATATCCGAATTGTCGGTGTATCCGATGTCGGTATAAGCGGCGGCAACTGTATCCGTCAAATAGGATAATCGCGTCGTAATGGTATGCAGAACTCCGCGGCCTCGTCTTCCCACGCGATCATTTGATGCACTTGTGAATATTCTGCAGATTTTGGCTTTTGCAATCCGGGAGGGGGAAAAATTGCCGAAGCAGAGCTATCATGTGTGCGTTATCCTGATGTAGCCCAACATAGGTAAAACAATTTGTCGGACTGAGTCAACTTGAAGGGGGAGAAATCCAATATCTCGGTTCCAAATTTTCGTAGAAAGTTGCAGTCGCTCACCTATGAAAACCTAGAATAATGGCTCTCCAGAGACTGGTAAAGCTTTGTCTTGTGTGACATTTTGCATGTCCCTCCCGTACTCCTCCCATACCATATTTGAGATCCAATTCTGAATAATTCGAGATGCTGTTATCACATCGCTCTCTCTTCACCAAGGCCTGCAGCCTCTGGAGAGTCCTTAGGAACATGATCTATTTTTATTACGGTGCAGCCAGGACCCTTGTGTACTCCTCCGCTGTCACAGGGTGGTGCCGAAAGGGTGCTTCGTACAAGTCCTCCTCTAAGAGGGACTCGGCGGCAGATCGATGATCTGCAGCCATCCGTGGTCTGCCAAGTGTGCTTGCGCCTTAAGCTGAGCAGCAGACGAAAAATGTGAAAGTCTGTCAGAAGCTCTTGCCGTACTGCATGGAAACCCTCTCTCTTACTTGACAAGGACTTTTTTTATTAATGGCTCTACGTAAAACTCATGTGCTCAAGCTTGGAACTGCAAAAAATCGTAACCTCGCATATCCTGGTATTCTGGGTACGGAAAGCCACGGACGAAAGTTAAGGAGTTTTGGTGTCATGAATTATGTCAATCTTTCTGTGACGTACAGACGTACCGGAACGCCGGTCCTGACAAGTACGTAGATAAGAGGTCTCGTGGGAGGGGAGAAAAGAACCCGTTACCTAGAATCTCCGTTATTACAAGCAAACACGCACCATTCGCCGTACTATGCACGTGCCGTAGGTGCAAGGCGCACTTTGACTGGCAAATGGCGGGGGATCTCACTTACTGTAGAGCTCTTTGGAGATGAGCCTGTGGTGCCTACACTTTTCACTTTGTCTCAGGATCCATGTCTTCATAGGTTCATTTTGGTATCTCCGCAGTAGGTCCAGCGTACCAATGAGTTGTGCGTAAATTCACATCAGGCTGGGTAAGAGTTTCTAATCTCTTTCTGCGGTCTATGTTTGTTGCAAGATTCCCTGTGAATCCATTCACGTCAAATGGAATGAAGAAGTAATCAGTGTTTGGGTCCTCTCTCGTCTGGCTGCATTAACTGCTCAAGGTCGTCCTTGGCAACACAGTTATGTAGCACTGAACAACATTGAAAGACTCATGAGAGATGGGCTCAAAAAAGACTATTCTTTCAAAAACCATTCGATGCGCATCTTCTCTGTTTGGTATTAGGTAACAAACCTAAGATGAGCTCAGACATGCTGAAAAATTTTCATTTTTGGGTCCAGCCTTATGCGCTATATACAGATGTTCGAATTGTGATGAGTTATCGCCGTTTTTCTAGCCGCCCATTGTGGTCCTCAACGTGATTGTGATCGAAGCCAAGGATTTGGAGGCTAAGGACACCGATGGCTTCAGCGATCCCTACTGCATGTTGGGCATCAGACCCAGTGTGAAGCAACACCTCTCGGCCTCGAGGACCGCCAGCACGCCTCAGCAGTCGTCAGCGCACAAGTCCAACTCCAGGAGAAGGTAAAAATATTTTGAATGAGGATAAGGCTCTCTCTCGGTCAATTCCACCTGTCTCAATCCGTACCGTTACAGCTCGGTGGAGTTCCTCACCGAGGGTTCCGGGGCCAAGTCGCCCAACAGCGGCGGAAGGTCGCCGATAAGTGGTCGCAAGTCGCCCAACAACTTGACGCCTGCAGACCTCGACGGCGGCGACGACGGCGGCAACGGCAACAAAGGCGATGGTGCTTCAGCCTTGCCCGAGAGCTTCGCCAACAGATTGGACAAGCCAAGGAGGAGGTTGATAATAAATAAATTAGGCCGAAGCTATGACCATTACCCAGATTAAGCTCAACACGCGGGCAAAACTCAATGTTTCACAGCTTTTGGTAACTACGGATATGGCATGCAAGTCACCGTCTAGATTACAAGAGCTGATCCCCTCAAAAGTGCATGTCAGGAAGTGCTTTTAAGTAGATTAAAAGATGATTGCTTCCTCTTTCCCGACGTGTGAGCTTATGTGGCTCACACGGTAGGACAGAGCTGCTATTGCAGTGTGTAGTTACTTGCTGGTCAGATGAAAAGTTTTCCCTCAGCTTCCGCCTCAGCTTCAAGCGTCGCGAGGGGTCGTCGAAGAAGAAGAAGAAAGAAAAGCTCCTGGAGGAGCAGCAACAGCAGCAGCAACAACAGCAACTGTTGCAACCCGAGGCCGCAGCCTCAGAGACGGGGCCACTGCCGGCCAAGTTCATCAGGGCGACCACGGTCAAGCCCAACACGCTGTCGCCCATTTGGAACGAGAGATTCAGATTGTGAGTTTGCTTATCGTCGTCATCTGACGCCATCGATTGTTCATTTTTTTTCATCTGGCACAGTGACATCGACGACGTCAACTCTGACATGCTGCACCTTGACATCTGGTGAGTGCACATGAGGAAATTCAAAAGTGCAGCAGAAATTGTCACTTTCCCAACTCTTTTTCCCCCTCCCCACAGGGACCACGACGACGAGACTTCCGTGTTCGACGCCGTGAGCAAACTGAACGAGGTGGGAAAGTTGAAGGAACTTTCTTGTTTCTATTATTAAGATAATCATTTGAAGGTCAAGAACATGCGCGGCTTGGGCCGGTACTTCAAGCAGGTTGCGCAGTCCGCGCGCACAGGAACGCAGGACGACTTCTTGGGCAGTGTCAACATCAGTCTCAGGGACATCCCGTCCACGGGGACGGAAACCTGGTACAAACTAGAAGGTTGGTGCAGACTCACACTTCAATACATTAGAATTCACGACAAATAAAGCTGTTCAAAAAAGTGCTAAAGCCAGCCTCGGCCCCGCTCGCAGTCCGAGGCCTTAAATTGTGGGCCTAGCTCGGGTCGGCGCCACCCAAAAACTCCCAAACCTGAGCCCATCCCAGTCTGAAAAAATTATGGCTATAATTTATGGCCAAAGCAAAATTGTACAGTAACAGATGTCTAGCAAAATATCTTCTGATTCCAATTTTACGGAAAAAAACAAGTAACAAATTAGTCACCCACGTACGTTTACAACGGAGTCTCACAACAACACAAGCTGGTCAGGAGAACAATAGGCTCTGGTCGACTGAGGCTCAAGATGTTCTTCTGCGATACAGCCCTAATTCATAACCTTACCCTCATGCAGTGCAAGCATGGTTGAACTTTGAGGGCAGGAAAACTCTGGCTTAAGGAGGAATCGGGTTGATCCCGAGCCTCTAAACCCGAAATTCCGACGAGCAATCTTAACTTAGTGAGCCCGGTGAATTCGGAGCCTTTCTTTTTGGAGCCCCTTCCTCCTTTTTTTAGGTGAATCTCCTTAGGGAACAACAGGACTGGGCACAAACTCTAAGGTCACAAAAGACTTGTGCCTTCAAACAGAAATTAGAAATCGCGGTTGCCATCATGCAGTCCTGAAAAGCTTTAGTGTTTGTGCTCACCCCACCCGAACGTACCGGACTGAATGACAGAGCTTAAGCTTAGACCAGGAGATCGTTGGAACCATGCAGACAGCTCGTCGTGGCACATGCCTGTCCATTTCCCAATGTTGACTATTGAGTGAACAGCTGTATGAATGGAACACTCAAGAAGGGCGGGGAGAAACCGGGAACGTTGTGCTTGACTCCATCGAGTATTTGATCAGGAGTTTCTGCGGCCGCCAAGACCATTTTATCTGACACCCGATCAACGCATATTCATTAAGTCTTGGACGAGATTGTCAAACACACCCGCAGCTCCATGTGAACTGAGTACAGGTCGTGTCGTCTCAGTTACGTTGCAACTTACGTTATCCTTGAGCACATATGTCTTCAAATGAGTTTTGCTTTACAGAAATTCATGTTTGATGTTGCAACTTTCCTAAATCCCATTCCAGAATGCATTGTCATGTAATGATGTTTCCCCTCTCAATTATGCAACCACTGACCAGAAGATTGCTTTCCAATCCGGGCTTTTTGTAGGGAAAAACAACAAAAAAGCATTTTTTGGTCTCGAAAGTGGCAACGGGTTCTTTTTCTTGGTCACCAAACAGTTTCCCCCCCTCCTCCTCCTGCCTATGCCTCTG